>ENA-OROX01000050-OROX01000050.1-human-gut-metagenome-genome-assembly--contig:-NODE-50-length-108884-cov-6.751564_pt1 | contig 108884 bp, 130 predicted proteins | sample MGYA00242133_ERZ509058 | MGnify/ENA primary metagenome ERZ509058 (study PRJEB26280, sample SAMEA2338751) | human gut metagenome | biome: human gut; feature: human-associated habitat; material: faeces...
TAGAGCAGAGGACTGAAAATCCTCGTGTCACTGGTTCGATTCCGGTTCTGGGCATATGGGATATTAGCTCAGTTGGTAGAGCACTTGACTTTTAATCAAGTTGTCCGGGGTTCGAATCCCCGATGTCTCATGAAGGCTCAGTAAATGTTTTATTTACTGAGCTATTTTTTTTGTCTAATAAGCTTATTAATAGTCGGCTGGTAAGTAGTAATAAATTTAAAAAGCATAAATACTAAGAAGAGTTAAAAGGATAAAGAGATAAAAAATAAGTTATGAATACACCAATCTATAATAAATTAAGAGAATTAGAGTCAGAAAAAAGAATTCCTTTTCATATGCCAGGTCACAAAAGAGCTGATTTTGGGGCTTTTTTTGGTGTAGAAAAAATGGATATTACAGAGATAACAGATTACGATAATCTTCATGAGCCAGAGGGCATTATTCGTGAATCCATGAATCTTGTAAGAGATATATTTAAAAGTAAGGAATCATGGTATCTTGTTGGAGGGAGTACCCTTGGGATTCTGGTATCCATTTCTTCGGTCTGTAGACAGGGAGATAAGATTTTAATAGGGCGAAACTGTCATAAGGCGGTCTATAACTGTATCAGGCTATTACAGTTGGAGGCCGTCTATTGCTATGCAGATGTTTCTGCCGAGTATGATATATGCGAGGATATGAAGCCAGAAGCCGTAGCAAGGGAATTAAGAGCGAATCCAGATATAAAGGCAGTTGTACTGACTTCACCTACTTATGAAGGCGTTGTGAGCGACATAGCAGGGATTAAAGAAGTAACTCGACCGTATGCCATTCCTTTGATTGTAGATGAGGCACACGGGGCGCATCTCATATTTCATAAGTATTTTCCAGACAGTGCCGTTCAGGAAGGTGCTGACTTGGTGATTCAAAGTACGCATAAAACATTGCCTTCCTTTACGCAGACAGCAGTTCTTCATCTTTGCTCAGACATCGTGACAAAAGAGCAGGTGGAGGAAATCATCGATATTTATGAAACCTCAAGTCCATCGTATCTTTTGATGGCTTCTGCTGAGTACGGAATCATGTATATGAAAGAAAATCAGGGACAACTCGCCGAATATGTGGATAACCTTAAAAATTTTCGCCGAAAATGTGAACAACTCAAAAAAATAAGCCTGCTCAATCAGAAAAAGTTAAATTGTTTTGCATATGATAACGGGAAATTGGTCTTTTCAGTAAAGGGCTGCGGAATAAATGGAAAGGAGCTGTTTCAGTTATTATATGAAAAATATCACATTGAACTGGAGATGGAGAACCTGACTTATGGGATTGCCATGACTTCTATCTGTGATAAAAAGGAAGATTTTGATGAGCTTTGGAAGGCAATTTCTGAGATTGATAAAATGTGTGAAGAGAAAGAAAAGGAAAATCGTAGTTTAAATAAGGCTGTAAATGAGACAAAAATTGCCATCCAAAACCAAGATAAAGTTGAAATAGAAATTTGTGATAAAAACAAACCCAAAATAGAAACTAAAATTCATAACCACTATAAGGTTATACAAGAAAAAGAAAATGAGCAGACAATATATCCTCCCAAAATCATAGAATCCTGGCAGTGCCGGGGAAAAGCCATGGAGACAGTTGAGTTGGCTGATTCTACTGGCAGAGTTTCAGGAAAATATGTCATGATTTATCCGCCGGGAGTACCAATATTAGTTCCTGGAGAAAAAATACTCAAAGAAACAGTGGAAAATATCAGTCAATATTTATATAATGGATATAATGTACTTGGATTGTCCTGTAATAAGATTATCGTTCTAAAAGATTTATAGATAGTATAGCAAAAGCAGTATGATAAAAATATTGTACCAGAGCATGTTTGAAAGTACTATGACTAAAATACGATGAAGAAGTCAGATAACATTCAGATAATAAAAGTGCATGTACTTCTGAAGGGAGATTTTATTAGATGAAGGGATTATTTATTGTGATGGAGGGACCGGATGGTTCAGGAAAGACCACACAAATAAATTTATTAAAAGAATACTTAGAGGAAGCAGGCTATGAATGTCTCATAACAAGAGAACCGGGGGGAACAGTGATCGGAGAGGAAGTAAGACAGCTTATTCTGAATCCAGAACACAAAGAAATGTCTCCAGTAACAGAAATGCTTCTCTATGCGGCATCAAGAGCGCAGTTAGTACATGAAGTAATCGGACCAGCATTAGAAGAGGGCAAAATCGTTATAAGCGATCGTTTTGTAGATTCTTCTATCGTTTATCAGGGAATTGCAAGAAAACTTGGTATTTCTACAGTTTCGGCTGTAAATGCGCCGGGAATCGGCATTTATCGTCCCGATGGAATCTTTTTCATTGATTTATCAGAGGCAGAAGGACTTCGTAGAAAGAAAGAACAGAAGAATCTTGATCGTATGGAGCAGGAAGGTATAGATTTTCATCATATGGTATCGGAAGGATATCGAAAAGTCCTTTCAGGCAGGCCGGAAGTTATGAAGATTGATGGTGGAAGATCCATTGATACGATTCAGAAAAAGATTCGGAATCATGTGGATGAATTATTGAAGAAGAAGAATCGATAGACATGAATTCATTGAGAAAAAACAATAAAAGAATAGGTACCAATAGAAAATTAGCAGAAGAATTAAGATGATTAACAGAAAGATTTTGAGGGAAAGTCATGGCTGAATTAAATGAGATTTTAGGAAATGAAAGAATAAAAGAGCATTTTATTACTGCTGTGCATCATAAAAAGATTTCTCATGCCTATATTATGGAGGGGGATAAGGGAAGTGGGAAAAAAATGCTTGCCGAGGCCTTCTCTAAAATATTGCAGTGTGAAGGCCGGGAAACTACGGGTCTGGTGGAATCCTGTGGAAAGTGTGAATCTTGTATACAGATGGAATACCATGATCATCCGGATGTAATTTGGGTTTCTCATGAAAAGCCCAATGTGATTAGTGTTGGTGAGATAAGGGAGCAGATTGTTAATACGGTAGAAATTATGCCATATAAGGGGCCTTATAAAATCTATATCGTAGATGAGGCGGAAAAGATGAATGCTGCAGCGCAGAATGCCATCTTAAAGACGATTGAGGAACCGCCGGAATATGCAGTTATTTTCTTACTTACTACGAACAGAGGAGCATTTTTAGACACAATTCTTTCAAGATGTATTCTTCTTGCCACAAGACCGGTACCCGGAACAGCTGTTGAGAAATACTTGGTGGAAAAATGTAGCGTTTCTAAGGAAGAAGCAGAATTTGCAGCAGGATTTTCTCTTGGAAATATAGGAAAGGCAGAAGCAATCGTTTCTTCAGAAGAATTTCAGGATTTAAAGGAGTTGACTCTGTCCATTTTGCGGTATATCCATGAGATAGAAAGTTACGAGATTGCAGATAAAGTAAAGGAATATAAAAAGTATAAAAACAGAATTGAGGACTTTTTCGATATTTTTCTGATGTGGTTTCGGGATATTATGTTACTGAAAGCAGATAATTCAGTGAATGCTGAAGCTGCCAAAAAGAAAATTATTTTTAAAAATGAGTATGCGTATCTGAAAAAGCAGGTAGATAAATTAGATTTAGAGGCAATTGATTATGTTATAGGCAAAATTCATCGTGCCAGAGTCCGCATAAAGTCTAATGTGAATTTTGACGCAACTTTAGAGTTGCTTATTGTAGAAGCGAGAAGAGAGTTTTAAGAAGAACAGGAGGTAGAAATGGCCAGAGTAATAGGAGTTCGTTTTAGAGATAATGGTAAAATATATTATTTTGCCTCAGAGCAGTTTGAGGTAGAAGTTGGACAGAATGTTATCGTGGAGACTGCGCGTGGAGTAGAATACGGCAGAGTTGTTTTAGGAAATCGTGAGATTCATGATGAGAAGATTATTGCAACTTTAAAGCCAGTTATCCGAATCGCAACACCAGAAGACGATAAGATTCAGGAAAATAATAAAGAAAAGAGCAAAGAAGCTTATAAAATCTGTATTGAGAAGATAAAAAAACATAAGCTTGCAATGAAGCTCATTGATTGTGAGTATACATTTGATAATAATAAAGTATTATTTTACTTTACGGCGGACGGACGAATTGATTTCCGTGAGCTGGTAAAAGATTTAGCCTCAGTTTTTAAGACAAGAATTGAATTAAGACAGATTGGTGTAAGAGATGAGACAAAAATTAAAGGTGGTATCGGCATTTGTGGAAGAAGCCTTTGCTGTAATACATTTTTATCTGAGTTTGTGCCAGTATCAATTAAAATGGCGAAGGAGCAGAATCTTTCTCTGAATCCTACAAAGATTTCAGGAGTTTGTGGAAGATTGATGTGCTGCCTGAAAAATGAGCAGGATACTTATGAGTATCTGAACAGTAAGCTTCCGAATGTTGGTGATGAAGTAAAGACGAATACGGGAGTAAAAGGTGTTGTTCACGAAGTCAGCGTGTTAAGACAGAGAGTGAAGCTCGTAGTTACTGACGAAAAGGGAGAAAAAGAACTCGTAGATTATAAAGTGGATGATTTGATTTTCCGTCCTCGGAAGCGCAGAGAAAAAGTAAAAATGGATGATGAGCTTAAAAAATTAGAGGCGATGGAGAAGAAGGAAAGAAAGTCTAAGCTTTAATGAAACGAAGAGAAATAAGGGAAGAGAATTTAAATAATAAAAATTACTGTTATTTTTATTGTTTTATTCCTCATAATTTTTTATAATACTCAAATTTTGGTTTTGTTGATATAAGAAGTTTGAAAAATTAAGAAGAGTTCTTTGGTAGTATAATTGCTGGGTTCTTCACTTAATTGTAGTTGAAAATGAAGATTTAAAATAGGATACTTATATGGAGAATGTACAAATTAAAGAAAATGAGCGTATTGATGATCTCCAGATAAAGGATTACCGTATTATCCAGAAAACAGATGGTTTTTGCTTCGGGATTGATGCGGTACTGCTTTCTGATTATGCCAGAGTTAAAAAGAAAAGTAAAGGGATTGATTTGTGTAGCGGTACAGGAATTATTCCAATACTGATGGAGGGTAAATATCCGCTTGCTTATGTAGAGGGGTTAGAGTATCAGGAAGAGTTTGCCAAGATGGCAGAGCGTTCTGTGAAGATGAATGGTCAGGAAGAAAAAGTGCATATTGTACAGGGGGATGTTCGTAATATAAAGACAGACTATGAGAGGGAGAGTTTTGACTGGGTGACCTGTAACCCTCCGTATATGACAGGAGAACATGGTCTGACGAATCCAGATTATGCAAAGGCAATTGCAAGACATGAGATTACCTGTTCCCTTGAAGATGTAGTAAAGGCAGCAAAATGGCTGTTGAAAACAGGCGGCCATTTTTATATGGTGCACAGACCCTTTCGCTTAGCGGAGATTATTTATACATTAAAACAGCATAAATTAGAGCCGAAAAGAATGCGTCTCGTACATCCTTATGTAGATAAAGAGCCAAATATGGTTTTGATTGATGCTGCAAAAGGTGGTAAGCAGAGGATTACGGTAGAACCCCCATTAATTGTATACAATAAGGATGGTTCTTATACCGATGAGATTTATCAGATATATGGAGAAATGAAGAATTAAAATGGCAGGAACATTATATTTATGTGCGACACCGATTGGAAATCTCGAAGATATGACCTATCGGGCAGTACGAATTTTAAAAGAAGTGGATTTGATAGCGGCAGAAGATACGAGAAACAGTATCAAGCTTCTCAATCATTTTGAGATAAAGACGAAGATGACCAGCTATCATGAATATAACAAAGTTGATAAAGCAGTTTATCTTGTAAATAAGTTAAAAGAGGGATTAAATATTGCGGTAATTACGGATGCAGGAACACCGGGAATCTCAGATCCGGGAGAAGAACTTGTAAGACAGTGTTATGAAGCAGGAATTACAGTGACTTCTCTTCCTGGTGCCTGTGCCTGCATTACAGCGCTTACCATGTCAGGTCAGCCAACAAGAAGATTTGCATTTGAAGCATTTTTACCGTATGACAAGAAGGAAAGAGCGCAGATTTTGGAGAATCTTCGTAATGAGACAAGAACGATTATTATTTACGAAGCGCCGCATCATTTAAAGAAGACTTTGAAAGAGTGCAGGGAATATCTTGGTAACCGAAATATGACGGTATGTAAAGAACTGACGAAGCGATATGAGCAGAAGCGCAAGTCAACTCTCGATGAAATGATTGCTTATTATGAGGAGAACGAGCCAAGAGGGGAGTATGTTTTAATTTTTGAGGGAAAGAGTTTACAAGAACTGAAAGAAGAAAAACAACAGGAGTGGAATCAGCTTACTGTGCAGGAACATATGGAACATTATCTTGAAAAAGGGATGGATAAAAAGAGTGCGATGAAACAGGTAGCAAAAGACCGCGGAGTAAGTAAAAGGGATATTTATCAGGAACTGTTAAAAAAGTAATCCTTTTTTCTAAAAATTAAATAAATGAATTCTTAAGAATTCTATAGTTGAGAAATGTTATCAACTGTAGAATTGACAGGGAGTATAAAAACAGGTAATCTTTTAAATAAACTAACCGATGTTAGAATTGAGTAACATAAATTAGTTTTAAATGGAAACCTGTTTTTTTATTAAGTTTATTTGAGAGAGAGAAAGGGAGAGAAACAAATGAGAAAAATTAGTTCATTCATTATGGCATGTGCAATGTGCCTGTCAATGACAGTAGTGGGAACAGTTGCACCACAGGTAGCGGTACAGGCTGAGGAGACAGCAACGGTAGAATTAAAGGAAGCACCAAAAGCTCCTTCAACATATAAGACAGTTGCTGGATATGATTGTCAATTGAATTATGGCGATGATGCTGAAGAATGGCTTTCAGCAATTGATAAGGTTGAAGTAAATGGAATAGAGTATGAAAAAGCAACTTCTTCTTATAGTATATGGAACAATGCGAAATATTATGCTAAGGCAACGCTTGATTCCTCAGATAGTACGGATGTAAGATACCTATTAATTGGAGAGGGCAAATTTGAAAAAGATGAATCAGCAGTTAATAAAGTTGTTATTTCTGCAGATGGATATAAAGACTTAGTATTGGAAGTAAATAAAGATGGTAAAACAGTTGCCATCCACACAAAACACACAGGCGGAACAGCTACTTGTACGAAGAAAGCAGTCTGCGATTTCTGTGGAGAAGAATACGGAGAGTGCGCATCTCATAACTATGGAGATGAATATGAGTCTGACGGAACTTATCACTGGAAGAAATGTCAGAATGAAGGTTGTGATGCTACGACTGAAAAAGAAGCACATAAAGGTGGCGAAGCTACAACAACAAAGAGAGCAGTCTGTGAAGTATGTGGAGCAGAATATGGAGATTTAAAGCAAGAAGATCCTAAGCCAGCAGACAAAACAACAGAAGGTAAAAAAGATGATACAAAACCAGCAGAAAAACCAGATAGGAAAACTGTAAAAGCAAAAAAAGTTGTTGTTAACAAAAAGCGTATTGTGTTAAAGAAAGGCAAAAAAGTTAAACTTAAAGTAAAATTAAAACCAGCCAATGCGACAGAAAAAGTTACCTTTAAGTCTTCTAACAAGAAGGTTGCCAAAGTAACAAAGAACGGTGTTGTAAAGGCCGTTAAAAAAGGTAAATGCAAGATTACTGTTAAGACAGCAAGTGGAAAGAAAGCAGTTGTTAAAGTAACTGTAAAATAGGAGAAACCGGATATGAATAGGAAGGTTAGAAATTTATTAGCTAGTGTAGTTTTGGGAGTGTGTTTACTTGCATTATCCTTTATTCCTTCATTTGCGGCAAACTCTGCAAATTCTGCCAGTGTCGGCAATGTAGAAGCAATGAAAGAAAATGTAGTTTATGATTTTCAGAGTCTTTCTTTTGCGGATGCACCTGACTATGTCAAAGGAATAAAAAGTGTTTCTGTAAATAAAACAAAGTGGGAAGAAGCAAGTTCTCGTTTATCTTTAATGAGACGAGAAGCATACTACAGAAATACAGATGAAAATAAACTTTATTTTGATGGTTCTTCTGACGGCATGTTAAAGAGTGGAAATATTCTCACGATTGAGAGTGAAGGATATGAAACGCTGTACTTACGTGTGATAAAGGCAACAGCAGATACATTTACTGTTAAAAAGACAGATTCAGATGCAGAGACTCCTTCAGGACCTTCTGATGGAATTAATACGCTTCATGTAAGAATACGAGGAAGCTTTGAAAGTGCTTTAGAAGGACAGAAGAAATATGATGCAATCAGTGGAGCTTCTACTTCTGTTACGACAAATAAAAATAGTGATGTGATTGTTGAAGCAGCAGTTCTTCCTGATGGACAGGAGCCGAAGAACAGCGACTGGAAGCCGTTAAGTGAAGTAATCACAGTAAATAAGAACAGAACAAAGATAAATATTGATACAGAAGCCTGCGGAATGGAAGGTGTTTATTCTGTCCACGACAGTTCTCTTTCTTTATCAGGGGAACCGTTAAAAGCCGGCTCTTATCCAATTAGTGTAACAGTAACGGATGAGAGCGGTCGTACTGCGACAAGTAATGAGCTGAATTTTAAAGTTTATACTCGTACAGAAGTACTTGCAAAGCAGCTTAAACTTGAGAATTGTAAGCAGACAGCGGATGGAAAGTATATGTATGATATGGAGCCATGGGCAATCGCTTCTTTTGGTGGAGAGAACGAAACCGTTACGGTACCAAAGGATATTAAAGCATGGTACGGTTCTCATACAAGTGGAACTTATGGAGAACTTGGTTATGCTGTAGATGGTAGTCCAGTACAGACATTGATTGTTCCAGATGGCTGTAATCTTACTCTTGTAAATATGAAAGTTTTCAGCAGCGTAAATATTGTTGTAGAGAATGGCGGAAAGCTTGTTCTTCGTGATTCTTCTATTCATGGAAATATTGAAGTGAAAAATGGCGGTAAGTTCTCATCAAACTATGATGATTATGGCAGTCAGTTTCTCACTGGTTCTTCAATTAATGGACAGTTGATTTTAAATGATGGAGCAATTTTAGAAAATTCATCTATTTATTCTAACACCAATTTTATATCAAATGGACATATCATCAGACAGAATACGAATCCTGTTATTGTTGTAAAAGGAAAGGTTACCGTAGATGGGCAGGTATTTGTAAAGGGAGATGAAGCAGCAACCGGACAGGATGAAACAACAGGAAAAAGTCTTTCCGGGCAGCCGGCGATCCGTATTGAGAATGGTTCTTTAGATATTAAAAAGGATTCCGTAGTAGTGGCATTTGGTGGAGGATATATTGCAACAACATCCGTAGGCGGCAGCGGAATTATTTTAGATAATGGAAGTATTTCCGGTGAGGGAACATTAATTGCATTTGGCGGTAACGGTACATATGATGATGGCGCAGATGCTATCAGCGGTAATGGTACTGTTTCTGTAAAAAATGTTTATGCACAAGGTGGCTGCAGCAGTATACCAAAAACAGGTTCTACTGCGGGAAAAGCAATCGCAGATGGGGTAACGCTTGCTAAGACATCCAATCGGACATTGCTAAACGGTAAGGAAATCAAGGATAACTATGGAACAATTTCTGAGTTGTACTGGTCAAGTATTACAAAAGTTCCAGATGTGAGCAAGTATGTGATAGAAGTAAATGGTTCTGATGAAGAGGATAATACGAAACCAGGCAGCTCTGAAGATAAGCCAAGCAATAAGCCGGATGATTCAGGGAATAATTCAAATACGAAGCCGGGAACATCTGAGGACAAACCAAACACGAAACCGGCAGCTTCAGAAAAGAAGCCAGCTTCAGATTCTACAGTTAAGAAAACAATAAAAACAAAGTCTTTAAAAGTGAAGAAGACAAAAGTTACTTTAAAGAAGGGAAAGAAATATAAAATACAAGCCAAGAAGATTCCAGCATCTTCTACTGCTAAGATTATGTATCGCTCTTCCAATAAGAGGATTGCCAAAGTAACAAAAAAAGGTGTTATTAAGGCCTTGAAAAAAGGTAAATGTAAAATTACTGTAAAGACCAGTGATGGAAAAAAGAAAGTAATTATAGTAAAAGTAAAATAGTAAAAGTGAAATAATTGAAAGAATTCGGGAGATGCTATATTTCCCGAATTTTTTCTGTATAAAAAACTTCACAATAGGAAAAAATGTGGTAGAATTTATTTGTTTACAGACTTTTTTATAAGGGGTGTTTTGCGCCCATTTATAAGTATACCAAATGTGACATAATATAGATATGTACAGTAACCTGAGTAAAGTATGATTTTACAGGATTACTGTAGAAGTAAGGGAAAGAGGACAAACATAATGGAAGAATACTTGCGTACCTATTGTGAAATTGATTTAAAAGCAATTAGGGAGAATTATATAAATATCAAAAAGAAAACAGGAGATAATGCGATGACTATGGCTGTCATAAAGGCTGACGGTTATGGACATGGTGCAGTGGAAGTAGCACATTATTTAAATGATATTGCAGATTATTTTGGTGTTGCTACAATTGATGAGGGAGTAGAACTGAGAAAGGCTGGATTAAAACAGCCAATTTTGCTTCTTGGCTATAATTCCCCCTCTCTTTATTATAAGAATTTGGAGTATGGTGTAGATCAGACGATTTATTGCTATGATACGGCTAAGGCAATGTCTGAAGCTGCCGTAAAGGCAGAAAAGACGGCGAGAATTCACATCGCATTAGATACCGGAATGACAAGAATCGGTTTATCTCCAGATGAGAAAGGGCTTGCGATTGTAAAGCAGATTGCAGAGTTGCCCAATATAAAGATTGAGGGGTTATTTACCCATTTATCCTGTGCAGATATGACAGATAAGGCATACACAGAAAGTCAGATGGAGAGATATGATCATTTTGTTCAGTTACTTGATGAAGCGGGAATTGAAATTCCAGTAAAACATATCTGTAATAGTGCCGCTATCATGGAATATGAAGACCATCGTTATGATATGGCAAGGGCGGGTATTATTCTTTATGGAATGTATCCTTCTGATGAAGTGGATTTCTCTAATTTAGATCTGACACCGGCCATGAGCTGGTATTCTCATGTAGTAAATATTATGGAGCCAGAGATGGAACGAGGTGTAAGTTATGGAGCGACTTATATTGTTGAACATCCATGCCGTCTTGCTACAGTATCTGTTGGATATGCGGATGGATATGCAAGAAGTCTTTCTAACAAAGGCTGGGTATTGATTCACGGACAGAAGGCACCGATTGTCGGAAGAGTGTGCATGGATCAGATGATGGTAGATATTACAGATATTCCAGATGTGAAGCTTGAAGATACCGTTACCTTGATTGGAAAAGACGGGGATAATTATATCAGTGTTGAAGATATGGCGAACCTTGCCGGAAGCTTTAACTATGAATTTGTTTGTGATGTAGGAAAGAGAGTTCCTAGAGTGTATAAAAGATAGATAATGGACATTCATACAGGATACGACAGACAGCAAGATATTTATGCAGTATGCGGATTTTGCGATGTATCAGATTAAACATACCGTTAAGAATCAGTTTGGTTACTTTGATATGGAAGCATACCGTACAAGCCAGGAACAATATAATGAAGAAAAAGGTTGAGAGAGTTTGAGTGGTTTATGCTGAATATATTGTGGGTGATTATGATTGCCGGAGGAATCTTCTTTGCGGCATTTCATGGCACAATGGGGCAGATAACAGAAAGTTTTATTTCATCTTCAACAGAGGCGGTGAATTTATGTATTTTTATGCTTGGAGTTATCGGTGTCTGGAACGGCATGATGGAAATAGCGGTAAAGAGTGGTCTTATGAAAAAGATTGCAAAGACAATGTATCCCTTTATCCACTGGCTGTTTCCAGACATACCACCCCGCCATAAAGCTAATGAATACATAGCGGCTAATATGGCAGCTAATATTCTTGGGCTAGGCTGGGCGGCGACCCCAGCTGGGCTTAAGGCGATGCGAGAGCTGCAGAAGCTGGAGGAAGGCGGGGGCAGAGCTTCTGATATGATGTGTGCTTTTCTTGTTTTGAATATTTCATCGCTGCAGCTTGTTCCAATTAACATGATTGCCTATCGAAGCCAGTACGGTTCCGTGAATCCAGCCGCGGTTGTACTTCCAGCAATCTGTGCGACAATGATTTCTACTATGGCAGGAATTGTATTCATTAAAATAATGGAAATAACAAGATACAATGGAAAGAAATGTAATAGAAAAAATAAGAAGAAACGGAGATGGATACAGTGAAGTTTCTTCTTTATTTTTCGGATTTTATCGTGCCATTTACCATGTTCTATATTGTTGTATATGGCTTCTTTAATCGCAATGATGTATATGAAAGCTTTCTAAAGGGAGTAAAAGAGGGGTTTCAGATTGTTATTGAAATCGCGCCGACAATGATAGCATTACTCGTTTCGATAGGAATCTTTCGTGCATCAGGAGCATTAGATTCTTTCTCAGAACTGCTTGCTCCCGCAGGAAAGCTTTTGCACATTCCAGTAGAAGTTATTCCCGTATTTATTGTAAGAATATTTTCTTCATCGGCAGCGGTCAGCTTTGTCCTTGATATTTTTAAAGAATATGGTCCGGATTCAAGGCTTGGAATGATTGTCTCAATCATGATGAGTTGTACAGAGACGGTAATCTATACAATTACGATTTACTACATGAGTGTAAATATAAAAAAAACACGTTGGACTTTACCGGGAGCGATGTTTGCGACGATAGCAGGAGCGGTGGCGAGCGTGGCAATAACGGGATCGATTATGTGATTTAATCAATACAGTATTAAGCGTAATTACTAGAGGGTGTTTGAAAAATGCTTTCTGCAAGATGTGCGTCATCTTACATCTGATATAAAAGACCAGCTATAATTAAGATAAGTTTAAGAACTACTGGTTAATAGCTATTGTATACATAATAAAGAATATATGAGAAATAACAAGAAAATATAGAAGTTGGAAAAGTAATAAATGAGGAACACTTTATGAAACAGGAAAAAAATATTGATTATTTTCAGATAGAAGGAACCCCCGGCGGCAATCAGGAATGGTGCACAGACTTCTGGATGTATCTTGGCGGCTGTGGTGCATTAGCTGCCTGCGATTTATCTATTTGCCTGGCGAGAAATTATGGTCTGAAAAAATGTTATCCCGGCGATGCATTAAATCTTACTAGAAAAGAATATGTGGACTTCTCCATGAAAATGAAACCCTATATTCATCCAAGAGTCGGAGGAGTCACAAAACTTTCTATGTTTACAGATGGGTGTGGACAATATTTAAAGGATTGTGGATATCGGGCTGAATTTGAGACTCTAGATGGGGATAAACCATATGAAGAAGCTGAGAAATTTGTGAAAAATGCAATCGAGAGAAATCTTCCGGTAATTTATCTCATGCTTCGTCATCGGGATAAGGAATTTAAGGATCTGAATTGGCATTGGTTTTGTATAACAGGATATAAAACAGAAAAAGAAGAAGTCCAGCAGCGTCAAATAAAAAATTCTTGTATCCACACAGCTTCCATTCAGGCAAATGAAATAAATAAAAATAAAATTAAAGAAGGCGTCAACTTAGAAGAAAGAGTTTACTTAAATTATCATACATATGGAGAAGCTCTGTCTGTTGATTTTAAAAGACTTTGGAATACGGGTATGTATAAGAGAGGCGGAATGGTGGCATTGAAGAATATTAAATAGTAATTTGTTAAGGACAGGAATCGAAAGAAGGCATTATGTAATAACACGCTCTAGCAAGCAATAGATGCGGTTGAGCATTTATCGTGCAGTGATACGAAGCAGTTTTACATAATGCCTTCTTTCGGTTCCGTTTCCTTTAATAAAACTAAACGACTCTTACAGAAGATAATCAGGTAAGTCAACGCCGAATCCGTGATGAACAAAACCGATATGTTCGAGTGTAATGTGTTCAATAGAAATCTTGTTTAACGTCATATGTTGCATACTGCTTCCCTCCCAACTTAAATTCTGTTATTTTATTATAACAAAAGAAAATCAGTTTGAATAGAGGATAATGCGGTGACTTCGGCTATTTTTCGGGCATAAATAGAAATTTTTTTGACATGAGGTTAAGAAAAAGAAATACAATAAAAATAGATGAAAAGCAGGAATTGAGGGCAATTTTGATAATAAACTTCAATAGGATGTGAAATCGCCTAACAAAAAAGAAGTAAAACTAAATTTTTTTGTGAAGATTGTGAATTGAAAAAAAAGAAAAATATTATATAATAAGAAACGTTGAAAAGAAGAGTTGAGCCATTGCGGTGAGACCTTAAATATAAATCTTAATTTTCCCCTTTAACTGCTTTGCAGATTTTATATGGTGCGTATCGAGTCATATTGATGACGTCGATGCGTTTTTTTTATTTTAAATAGAATTGTAAATATTTTTTTATCATCAAAAGTTCCTCTGGAAACAGACAATACTTTCTATCTCCATCTTTTACTTTTTTGCAGCATTCCTTAAAATCAAGCCAGCATACTTCTTGAACTTCTTCTTTCTGTAAGATTAAATCTTCTATATTAACAGGTTCCTGATACAAATAAACATGACTGATTTCGTGATTTTTAAAAGGCTTGCCATAAAATGTTTCCTCGCAACATCCCTCATGGAGTCCCATAAAATGAAGCTGTTCCGGCTTTGCCTTAATTCCAAGTTCTTCTTCCAGTTCCCTTAATGCAGAAGAAAGATAATCCTGACCTGCTGGTAAATGTCCTGCAGAAGAAATATCATAGCATCCTGGAAATGCATCTTTATTTTCACTACGTTTCTGTAACAGCAAATCATAACTGCCTTTTTCATTTTTCCGCACAATCCATACATGAGAAGTTCCATGAATATCTCCATCGGCATGAACTAAGGAACGTTCTTTTACTTCACCTGTGGGATTCCCATTTTTATCTCTTATATCTAAAAATTCCATCGTTATATTCCTTCTCTCTTTGGGGGCGTCTCCTTTGCCTGCGGCAAATCAGAATTTATCAAGAAACTTTTTCCCAGATTTCCTCTCTGGAAAGTGAAAAATTCTCCGCAACAATCTTAGCAATCTCCATAAAATGATCATTCATCTGATCAATATTCGGATACTTATGGAAAAGATACATCAGCTTCTTAATCCACTCAATTCCCTTATAATCAAATGGGTCTTTCGATAAAATATCACTCATCTGATAAGGAAGAATCTGCATCCAGATACTCATACGAGCCAGAAGATGCATTGTAAAATAAATCTGGCGGGTAGAGCCGTATTCGGCGGTGTTGGTGTAATGCTCGCCGTAATACTGAATATTACTTACTGTTTCTTTATGTAAGATATCAACTTTACTATTGTTAATGTCGTATTTAACGCGAATACCGTAGCGGTGTTTCAGCCATGCGGCATAGCCCCGGCGTTCTGCGTGATACTCAGACCAGTGCTGGAACAATACTGTTTCCGGGTCATCAAATAACTGTCTGTAGGAAGTCAGGTGATTAAGTCGGGCATAGTCTCTATAATCACAAATGTGTGTCAGTTCATGGAAGACAAGACGATATACTTCACAAAGTGGGGAACGTCTTAAATATGGTTCCTTAAAAATCAGTGTAAACGGCTCGTTCATATGCTTTGGATATTTCATACAGGCAGCTACATGCTTCCAGTTTTTGCGGGCAGTTGCCTCATCAAGAGTCTGAGAGTCTTCTTTATTAAATCCATATTTTTTCTGACAGGTATACATATCGTCTGTCAGTACAATCTGAACGTTTAAATTCTTTATTTTAAAGAACTGAATATACGAGTTCATAATTCTGTTAATCGTCTTTTTCATAATATTGCCCCCATAGGCTCTAATAGAGCCGACTTCCCTTTTTATTAATAATCAGTATAGCACAAAAGAAATATAGCGTCAAAATGTATACAGAATTACTATTTAATTCATTAGACAAACTACAGACGAAGCCATTGCCCTCAATAAGGCATATTTGTGCTTTTAGTCGCGGCGTGTTGAATGTTCGCTTTATGCGCTCGCATCCAACACTTGCTCCGAGACCACAAATATGCCTTATTGGGGGCAATGGCTTCTGTGCTGTGGCTGGAGAAGATGAATTAAACAGGGGGAGGGGATTTGGGGACAGAAGCTGATGTCTTCTGCTTACTCGAGAATGACTGGGAATAGAGGGTATGATTTGGATTTTTTAATGACTATCACCGTAATATTTCAATAATGTCAGAGCAAGTAGTGGACTTCTGTTCTTCTAAAATATCTACCGTTTCAATTTAGATAAAAATATCCATCTACAATATTCTGAGAGTAAGCAGAAAACTTCTGCCCTCTCCCCCAAATCCTCACAACCACTATTTAATTCAAACAAAATCCAGCCAAAGACAGCCCGAGAAGAGAGAAGATATCCTATATTTATGGCCTCGGAGCAAGGTTTAGATGCGAGCGCATAAAGCGAGCATTTAAATCGCCGCGACTAAAGTCACAAATATAGGATATCTTCTCTCTTCTCGGGCGTCTGTTACTTAATGAATTAAATAGCAATTTTCCCTCTTGTTTCTGCTGGAGAAATGAACTATACTAGGAAACTGTGGGATATCGAGAATATTTCGTATATATTTAACGGACAGGTAATTTGACAGTTTGGAAATACGATTGATATTCAAAAAACTATATCTAATAGTTATTTCAATAGTTATTAAAATATGTACTCTCGGAGTATTTCCTGCACTTGCTTTTGTGGCTGATTTTCCGACAGCCGCACCCAAATTTCATCAACGTATGCATCGCGTACGCCTCAAAAATTTGGGAACAACTGACAAAAAATCTTCTCACCAAATCAAGCATAAAAAGATTCCGAGAGTACATAAATTTGAACAGGAGGAAAGAAAAATGAACAAACAGAAAAAAATCGGACTGGCTGTACTTGTTGTTATTTTATTGTATGCGGCTATTTCTGTATTTTTTCAATATCATTATTTTATCGGAACAAAAGTGAATGGTTATTCCTGTGGTTTCCGAAGTGTTTCAAAGACAAAAGAACTGATAAAGGAAGATATCAAAGCCTATAAGATTACAATTAAGGAAAGAAATAAGAAAAAGGAAAGTATTTCATTTTCTCAGGTAAATCTTGCATTTAAGGATGATGGAAAGCTTGAGGAAATTAAAGCACAGCAGAAAGGCTATGCATGGATTACTGCATTATTCCAGTCTCAGGATTATAGAGATGCGATTACATTGACAATGGACGATACAGCATTTAATGATACATATAATAATCTGAATGCATTTAATAAAGATATGGTAGTTGCACCGGTTGATGCATATTCTACCTATGATAAAGCTACAAACAGCTATAGTATTGTGCCGGAAGTTTATGGAAATACGGTAAAGAAGAAAAAACTGAAACCACTTTTAAAAGAAGCAATCTTAAATATGGATAAATCCATTGATATAGAAAAAAATGACTGCTATAAAAATCCTGCTTATAAGAAGGATACAAAGGAAGTCGTAGAAGCAAATAAAACGATGAACAAATATGTTCAGGAAACAATTACATACGACTTTGATGATCGTACTGAAGAACTTAAGGGAAAGAAAATCAGCAAATGGCTGTATGAAACAGATAAACATGAGGTTAAAGTTCACAGTGAGATGGCCGCAAAATATATCAAAAAACTTGCTGATAAATACGATACTGTTGGAATAAAACGAAATTTTACGTCCATCTGCGGCAATGAGGTAAGTGTCAGTGGCGGTACTTACGGATGGAGAATTGATCAGAAAGCGGAAACAAAGAACCTTGTTAAAACAATTAAAAAGGGTAAATCTGTTAAGATAAAACCAGAATATGCTCACAGAGCAAAGAGTCGTAAAAAGTTTGATATCGGCAGTACTTATGTAGAAGTAAGCTTAGGTGAGCAGCATATGTGGTTCTACAAAAATGGAAAAACTTTAGTATCCACAGATGTTGTAACTGGTGATATCAGCAAGGGACATGGAACCCCAACAGGAGTTTATTATATCCTTTATAAAACAACAGATTATACTTTAACTGGCCAGGGCTATGCCTCCCATGTAGACTACTGGCTTCCATTTATTCAGATTGGTGTCGGAATCCATGATTCATCCTGGCGTGGAAGTTATGGTGGAGGAATCTTCACATACGATGGTTCTCACGGCTGTGTAAATACACCGAGAAGCGCAGTACAGAAAATTTATAACAATATTGAATCCACCTATCCAGTAGTAGTGCATTGGTAGGAAACTCAAAAGTTATCGCCCACAATAGGAACAACTTTCGCGTACAATCAACCTACATGGAAGTTCAATCCGCACCGCATTACTATGTTGGTTATGTATCCGGTCAAGGAGCAGGTTTACTGCGTGGTGAGCCATTTCTTTTTTGGGAATATCAATGGTGGTGAGCATAGGTTTTGTCTGCTCAGATTCCAGTATGTTATCGATGGAGATAACGGAAGGAATGTAGCCTTTTTTGCGGTGGTGCTGCAGACAGTCAAAAACGCCGAGAGCAGTGCTGTCATTTGCACAAAAAATGGCGGAGGGAAGTTCTTCTCGTTGTAAGATAAGTTCCATTGTTTTCATGCCCTCTTCTCTGGTTTGGCTGGTTGGATAAATATTAGAGTAGTCTAAAGGTAAATTATGCGAAATTAAAGATTGATAATAACCAATATATCTCGCCTCATAGGAGCAATCGCCTATGTAGGCGATTTTTTTATGCCCAAGAGAGATGAGATAGTTCATGGCAGTGACGGCGGCAGTTGTTCCGCTGCAGATTACTTCGTCATAATCAAAGTTTGTCGGGTTACGGTCAATTCCTACGATATTGTGATAATGATTTTGTAAAGTGGAAATCAGTTCAGCAGGACATTTTCCAAGAAGGATAATTCCATCAGCGTGGGTGTCTGTTACTGAAAAAGAGGATTTTTCTTTTAACATGGAAGTGACTTCCGGGAGGGTGAGAAACTTTCCGGGAACACATTGCTGACGTAGAAGTTCTTTTTTCAGAGATTCAAAAAGTTCGCTGAAAAATAAATCCTGAGAAAGTGAGGGAAAACGGGTCAGAAAAATATCGAAAGTGAGGGGAGTGGTTTTAATTTGAGGTGCTCCGGATTTTAATGTTTGTGCGGCAGTATTTGGTGTGTAGCTGATTTCCTGTGCAGCAGCCCAGATACGTGCCTCTAGTTCTGGATTTTTGCATTTATAATCTGGATGATTTAAGACTCTTGAAACGGTGGATACTGAAGTACCGGCTCGGTGGGCAATTTCTTTTAATGACATAAAAACCTCCTGATAACGTTATCAAAAATATTTTGAAAAATAAATTATAAAATCATGTATACATGAAAAAATTATAAAAAAAACAAGAAAAAAAGTCAATATTATGAGATAGAAAACGTTATCAAAAAATCGTGTTGTTGTTAAATGTATTTTCACATAAGATAAATACAACACATGTGAGAGGAAAAACAAGCTGATGTCAGACAGAAAAAATAACACAGAGATAAGTAAAAATCAGCACTTAACCAAAGATAGACGGAAAGGATATAAAAAATGCTGATAGATAATTAGAACAGGGAAAGGATGTTGATTCGATATGAAAAGAAGCATAAAGAGATGGAATCTAAAAAAGATTTTTGTGATAGCCGGAGTCGCAGCAATGGTAGCAGGGCTTGCAGGATGCGGCGGAACGAAAAAAGATGCTGATAAAACAACAGAAATTAATGTGGGATATTTTAATAATGTAACACATGCACAGGCTCTTTATATGAAAGCACAGGGAACTCTCGACAAAGCATTTGATGGAAAAGCAAAAGTGAAATGGACTTCTTTTAACGCAGGACCATCGGAGGTAGAGGCATTATTTTCAGGAGATATTGATATCGGATACATTGGACCAGTTCCGGCAATCAGTGCAAATGTTAAGTCAAAAGGAGATGTCAGTATTATATCAGGAGCGTCTCAGGCAGGAGCAGAACTGGTAAAGGCACCGGGTTCAGAGATTGAGTCAGCAAAAGATTTGGACGGAAAAACAGTAGCCATTCCGCAAATTGGAAATACACAGCATTTGTGCCTGTTAAAACTTCTTTCTGATAATGGGTTAAAGACAGTAGAGGAAGGCGGAACAGTCACTGTTACCGTTGAAGAGGCTGCAAAGGCAGGTAGATTCTAAGAAAACCACATAAATAAAAGGTTTTTAAGAAGTAGGTAGTAGTAGTAAAAAGTAGGATAATGTGTGTCGTTCATACATTATTCCTACACTACTCCTACATTACGTTCCTACACTTATTTTATTCTATTTTTTCCATTTCATCTTTTAACCATTGTACAGTTCTATCAGTATATATTTTCTCTGTGATATCACTAATCCTATGACCAGCTATGTATTTTATAGCATATTCATCTAAATTATATCTCTTAGCCATTGTGATAAATTGTTTTCTCGGATCATGTGCTCTATGCTCTGGATTGAGATTTAATTTGTCTCTAATACTTCGAAAACGATGTCTATATTTATCATATGTCATTTTTATATCGTTTTTTCTTTGGCTATCTGTGCAATTAATCAAATACTTGCTATTTATATTTATAGCTTCTTCATACCGCTTTTTAATAAGTGGACGTATTTTTGAATGAATAGGTACAAGACGGTTCATCCCGGCATCTGTTTTCATACCTCCAGCGAACACCCAATTATTCAAGTCGACTCTATTTAGTTCGATTAATCCTAATTCTTGAGGTCGCCAACCCGAATAGCATTGAATAAGAATAACATCTACATAAGGGATTTTATCAACATTCTTCCATAATATTTCCATTTCTTTATCAGTAAAAGATATATGTCCTCGCTTCACTTCTTCGACTTCTTTTAATATTTTGTCAGAGACATTGAATGTTCTGGCATAATTTTTCTCGACTAAATCATTCTCGTTAGCATAGTCAAACATTAAATTAAATATAGATTTTATTCTACTTTTTGTGTTGGCACTGGCTTGTATTATTTTTCCTTTTCCTTCTCTTGACGCCCCATCTATACACTTCTTTAAATGTTTAGCTCTTACATCTGCAACACGCATCTCGTATAGAACCGAGCAATAATTCCATGCAGATTGGATACTTCGAACATTCGAAGTAGCTACAGTTTTTAAATATTCTTTGGACCATTTCTCATATAATTCAGTCATTGTTATAGAGGAAGTGTTTAAATCATATGGGTTCTTGTTATATTCAACAAGGGCTTCGTATGCTTCATTATATGTTTTAAAATAGGCGTTTGGTTTTAATAGTTTTGATATGGGTTTACCTTCCGAAGTTTTACCAACAGTAACCATCACACGAAACCTGTTTCTTAAATTTCTGTTTTTAATTTCACTTATTTGTCCAAAACCATTCGGTAATTTAGGACGTCCTTTCTTTTTACGAGTGTATTTTCCAACGGCATTTGGTTGCATAGGAAAGCCACAATGTGGACATAATATAGCCTTATCACTAACTTGTAATCCACATTCTATACATTTGATTATCATACATATCATCCTTTCTATAAGTATTTTATACTTACTTATATATCATAAGGATGTACGAACTGTCAATTCCTACATTCAAAATGGAGAATAATCAAAATGGATAAATATAAATGCGTTCGATGTGGGGGTAAAGTTAAATACTATGATTGCGTAAAACGTATTGTTAGGGAAAAGAACGGCGTAAAACGAATAGTGCTGATTGAACGATATCATTGTATCGAATGTGGATTCACTCACCGATATTTGCCTGATGATATTCTGCCATATAAGCAGTACAGAAAAGAAATAATAGATGGAGTTGTAGAAGGTTTGATAACCCCAGACACTTTAGGATTTGAAGACTATCCAAGTGAAATGACAATGAAACGATGGAGAGATAAATACCACTGACTTTGTTTTAACTCTCGGTAATTTCTAACCTAGAATAGAAATTGAAAGGGGTGATGAATATATGGATGAGCATGTATTTGGAATGGGGTCAGTCCCAGTGTCTGTGGCAGCAAAAGTATATGGTAAGGATGCTACATGGATAAGAGCCGGTATTATATCGGGATGGCTGCCGATAGGAGTAGCTACAAGAGATGGTAAAAAGATAACCACTATCGAAGAAATCAACAGTAAATATGGACGTATTAATTTTTATATTTCTCCAAAGAAATTATACGAAGAAACGGGTTATATATGGGAGGGAAAAACACAATGAGTTATGTTAAATCGGAACTATCACAAAACAATAAATACTGGATACCAAGACATCGTTATTTCGAGCTGAAGCATTTTTGTTTGCAATATCCCGAATGGAAGAAGAAATACATAGAATTATTAGATACTTATTCTTTACCTAGATTAAATAACAATAAACCTAGATTAGAAAAACACATATCAGACTATACCGGAGAAATAGCTATTAAGCGCCTTTATTACACAGAGCGAATAAAAATAATAGAGAATATTGCAATAAAAGTTGATGAAAGCATATACGAATATTTACTAAAAGGTGTCACAGAGGATAAATCATATACATATTTAAAAACATATTGTGATATTCCGTGCGGAAAAGACTATTATTACGATAGATATAGATGTTTCTTTTGGTTACTAGACAAAGAACGACAATAATTCGCACATTTTACAATTTCTATTATGAGAAAATATAGTTTAGTTTTATTAAAGGAGGAAATTATTATGTTAGAAACAGCTATGATGATGGAGAAAAAAATGGACGAAATGATGCGTTTATTAACTGCGCGGATTAGAGCAGAGGATATATTTAGTATAGATTCTGACGATTTTGCAGTTCTGAAAGCATCATTTGAGTTAATTGATATTTCCAAAAAAATGATGGTTGAACAGGCAAAAATAATGGATGAAATTAATGAAAAATTAAATGTTATATCAGGAAAGTTACATTAAAAAAATAAGAAGATTGGACCTTCAGGTCCTTTCTTTTTTCTTTTCTAATTGTGTAATATATAAAAATGTATTATACTGATGATACTATATAAGAAGGAGAAAATATTATGAAAAAGAAAATCACCATTTTAGTAACAGGTATATTTATCACTGTTGCCGCAATTTCCGGGTGTGGCTCAGACCCAACGAATAAAACAGAAACACCGAAAGCTGAAGCAACAACGAGGTTGGATTTATCATCGGAATCAACACATAGTAATATTAATTGGAAAGAGCATCCACTATTATCTAAACTTCCGGATCCAAATACACAAAAAGTAAAAATAGAGTCAGAGGACAGTAGTTCAATAAATTTATATATATCTGATGTATCTCAGGGTGGGTTTAGTAAATATGCCGACCTGTGTAAAGATAGTGGTTTTAATGTTGATTTTTCATATTCAGACAACTTTTTCACTGCCGGTTCTTCCGACGGATATGATTTAACATTGTCATATGACAATGGTGAAAAGAAAATGGATATTTATCTATACGCATTAGATGAATCAGAATCAACCGCGACAGAAACTACCACCGAGAAAAAAGAAGAAGTTACAACTAAATCAAAACCTACGACTACAGCTGAAAAAAGTGCATCGAGCGAAATCAGACCAGAAGTTAAAAAAGCAATAGATAGTTACGAATCGTTCATGAACAAGTACATTGACTTTATGAAGAAGTATTCAGAGTCAAATGATGCAGTTTCTATGGCTAATGATTATGCCGAATATATGGAAAAATATACGAAGGTAATAAAAGATTTTGATGCTCTTAAGGATAATGACCTGAATGACACAGAATTAAAATATTATTTAGAGGTTCAGAATAAAATAAATACTGATTTAATATCAATACAATAAAATAAAAATTGTAGACGCTGAGTTATTTTGCTTGGCGTCTTTTTTTTGCGTGTAAAAAAAAAACAAGAACGCAGATTACCAAAAACTGAGTTAAATTTGTAAGTAATAAAAAATAACGGAGGTGTAAGATGATTTATTTATTTGTATTTATCGGTGGTATATTTATAGGATGTCTATTGGTGGGGCTTCCTTTTGTTAAAACTGGAGTATTCGGTAAATTTAAGTTGGAACCCTACGATGACGATGACACTGGTTTTTATACAATTAGTATAGAAATTGAACACAAAGAACTTTTATTACATAAATCTTATGTCATTCTTAAAAAAGACGAGTCGCAAAAATAACATAGCCTTTAATGGAAACATGTTAATATTTATATTTTTAAGGAGGTTTTCATGATGAAAAATGAAACTATGTTGCACGATGAAATCAAAGCAGAACTTGAAGAATTATCAAAGCTTGAGGTTGGCTCAGATAAGTATGAAACAGCAGTTAACGGCATCAGCAAATTAATGGATAGAGCAATCGAAATGGAAAAATTTGAATCCGACGCTAAAGAAAGAATTGACAGTAAGGAAACTGAACTCAATTTAAAATATAGGCAATTGGAAGAGGATATAAAAGATAGAAAGACTCGAAACAAAATTAATATTGCTGGTATTGTTATTCCGGCAGGCATAACTATCTGGGGAACAATAAAAACATTAAAGTTTGACCAGAGTAATGTTATCACATCGACAGCAGGAAAAGAATTCACTAGAAAAATCTTTAATATGTTTAAAAAATAACATGTAAAAAATTGACGGTGTTGAGGGAACTTGACACTGTCATTTTCTTTTTGGTTTTATATCGTATTTTTTACAATTCCTATTATGAGATATAAATGTATAATTTTAGGAGGTATTTATTATGAAGAAAACTATTTTAGGAATCGTATTGACTATGGTATTAATGAGTACATATTTGGTTATATTACTGAGTAGTATAAACCATAAACATGAAGTAGAGTTGAATAAAGTAAAGATTGAGTATGAGAATAAGATTAAAGAAAAAGATTCTCAGATTCAGGATTACGAAAATCAAATCTATAACATTGTCGAGGGCAAAAACTATGATGTGGTTATTAATCGTGAAGGTACAAAAATTAAATACACAAAGAAAAATGGCGAAAGTAAATTAGAAAAACTGTTAAATATTAATAAAGAAAGTAAAACTACGTACAAATAATATCTAAAAAGATTGAGCTTCGGCTCTTTCTTTTAATTTTAATAAAACGAAAAGAGTAACTTTTATGAGATATCATTATGAAAAACCAAAAATATATTCCTCTATATTTGGTGTAATTTACACATGCAATCATCCGGTGTATAGCATTTGTACATTATATCAGATAGGTAATAAGGGATTGGCCGTAATTCAGCAGCGATATAATTCAGAAAATAAGTCAACATATTGGACCGAGATAGATCCATGGTTGACAGATCGAATATATTTGCATCCAAAATTCAAGAGTTTTTTCGATGAACGGGCCGGTGAATGTGACGAAGGTATATACCCAACAGTTAGCGTTCGACAGATTATGTGGGCTTTGAAGATGAAACCATTGAAACGTGAACGATGGGAAACATGTTTTGATAGACGGAGTATTTAGCGAAAATTACAATTCCTATTATGAAAGGAGATGAAGGCATATGATGATTACAGAAAGACAAAAGATCGAATTATCAAATTTCAATAAAAAACAATGCGAAGCTGTTATAGCTTTTGGCGCAGACCTATATCGACAAGGTCTGGTGAAAGGAACTATTATTGGTATTGTTGGTTTTGGGATTGGTATGATAATTCCATACATTGTAAATGAAATCAAGAGTAGCCGCAAATAAGAAAATGGAGCCTTGGAAAAATCTGAGGCTCTTTCTTTTCGCATATTTTACAATTCCTATTATGAGATATAAAGTATATTTTTAAGGAGGAATTAAAAATGATTCTATTTACAATTTTATTGATTACATTATTAATATTACTTGTAGCCACGGTGATTGGTATTGGATGTATCGGATCAGTAGGTATAATAATATTTGGTGATGTGATTATTTGTATATTTTTGATAGGATGGATTTTAAAACATTTGGTAAAAAAGAAATGCAAAAAATAATCTCAAAGGTTAGAGTCAGCGATGGCTCTTTCTTTTTCGCTATTTTTACAATTCCTATTATGAAATAAAATCTGAAAGGAGAGCTAAAAATGAACAAACTGATTAAAAGGTGTGCTATCGGAGGTATTATATGGGGTACGATGGAACTGGGATTTATATTAGGAAAAGGATACATGTTAGGTGTATTAAAAGCTTATGATATCTCAGTTATAGAAGCTATAACTTTATATTCCGGCGATAGCAGAAAATCATTACGGTTTATGACAAAACTGGCAAATTCTGTAGCAGATAATTTAAAAGAAGGAGGACAAACAACATGCAAGCATTAATTGCGATACTGGGTGGAGCCTTAATATATTGTTTATTAATATATTTCGGCGAATAAAACAGTTTTACAGTTATATATGGAGGTCATTATTGACCTCTTTCTTTTTTTTTAGGGAGGTATACTATGTCGTTAAAAAAATATTTACAACATAATACGCCGGTCATATTATCAGGTTTGGCTAGTATTGGAGTTGTCATTACAGCAGTAACAGCAGTAAAAGCGACTCCAAAAGCAATTCAGTTGTTAGAAGAGGCTGAGAAAAACAAGGGAGAAGAATTATCGACATGGGAGAAAGCAAAAGCGACAGCTCTTACATACTTACCTTCGATTCTTATTGGAGGCACTACGATTATATGCATATTCGGAGCACAGTCACTTAATAGAAAACAACAAGCAAGTATGATGAGTGCTTATGCTATGCTGGATCAATCATATAAAGATTATCGTAGAAAACTTAAAGAACTTTATGGAGAAGAAGCTGATCATAGAATAATTGAAGCTCTTGCTGTAGAAAAATCAGAAAAAGTTTCAGTAACGGCATCATGCTTACTTCACGATGTAGACTTATCAATATGTGGGCATGAGGGGGAGAGCGTTTTATGGTATGACGAGTTTTCTAAACGATTCTTTGAAGCGACTATTGAGCAGGTTCTTACGGCAGAATATCATATTAATAGAAATTATATTTTAGCAGGCGAAGAAAACGTAAATGAGTTCTATGAATTTTTAGGTTTAGAAGGAATAGAGAAAGGAGATTGCATCGGTTGGACTCCTTATGACGAAGGTGAATATTGGATAGATTTTAATCATGATAAGGCACAATTAAAAGACGGAACTAATTTTTATATTATAGAAATGTTATTCCGACCTAGATTTAAATATTGGGAAGAACCATATTAATTCGTGAAAAATACAATCACTATTATGGAAAGGAGATGAATGAAATGAAAAAAACAGATTTATCGAAAATTGATTTTGGAAGTTTGATAGCTCCAGTAATTATGGGTGTAGGTGCATTCGTAGGAGCCGTAATGGATAACAAAAAAAATCAAAAAATAGATGAGTTGATAGAAAAAATCGACAATCTCGAAAATAATAAGGAGTCCTAACAAGGGCTTCTTATTTTTATTTTGAAGGAGGTAAAACAATGACACTAAGTAAATTTGTAAGGGATACAAAAAGAATAGTATCTAAACATAGTCCCGAAATTCTTACGGGTATCGGGGTCGCCGGTATGATTACTTCTACCATACTTGCTGTGAAGGCAACCCCTAAAGCATTGAAGCTTATGGAGGATGCGCAACACGACAAGAAAGAAGACCTGACTGTTAAAGAAAAAGCTAAAGCGATTTGGAAATGTTATATTCCATCAGTATCACTAACCTTATTATCAGCAGGTTGTCTTTTTGGTGCTAACTCGGTAAATATGAAACGTAACGCAGCATTAGCCACGGCATATAAGTTATCTGAAACAGCGTTGTCAGAATATAAAGAAACTATTGTCGAAGAACTCGGAGAAGAAAAAGCGAAAGATATTCGTGAGAAAGTAGCCCAGAAGAAAATAGACAATACTACACAGCCAAAATCTGAAGTAGTAATTGTCGGCGATAGCAATAAAGTGTGGTTTTTCGAACCGATATCAACAAGTTATTTTCAATCTGAGGTGGAGACCATAAAAAGAGCTATAAATGATTTGAATTATAGAATGATATCTGGAATGGAAGAATATGTAACATTAAAAGAATTTTATAATGAAATAGGTGTTAAATATACCGAATACACTCCAGACCTTGGATGGAATTTATATTCTGAAGGAAAAATCGAGGTTGAAATGGTAGCCACAAAAATGGAAAATGGAAACCCATGCTTAATGCTGGATTATGAGGTACCACCAAGATACAATCCCGGATACATAGATTGATTCGCACAATTTACAAACACTTTAATGGAAGAATATATAAATTTTCATTTGTGAAAGGAGAAGAACAATGATTAAAGAAGGAATGAAAAACGAAGAGATGGAAACTGAAGTTGTTAATGATGAGGATATTACAATCGAAGGAGAAGAAGAAATGAAAGAAAATTTATTTACTAAAGGAAAAAACTTTATCACTAAAAACAAAAAGAAAATCCTGGCAGTAGGATTAACTTTGGTTGGCGGTGCAGTGGGTTATGCTTTAGGATCTAAAGGTTCTGGTAATGACGATTATTCTCCTCTTGAGAATAATACATCAAATAATCAGATTCCAACACTTGAGAATTCTGATTCTGAAGGAGTTGAAAACGAAGAATAGAATTTATATTTCCATAAGGGAAGCACCTGTAACAAGGTGTTTCTCTTTTTATTTTGGAGGAACACTATGGATCATAGATATTTTTATGAAGGACCAGTGCTTGAATTTGATAAGGTAATTGCTAAATGTTGGCGAGGGGAAACTATAGCATCGTCGAAACGAAAAGCCAGAAGTAATTTGGCATATCAGTTTAAGCGAGCGACAAATAGAACACCGAGAACCAAAATTACAGTACCAGGAGAACTTGAGATTATTGATTAGGAGGTAAAAGCATGGACATGGATTACAAGCCAAATAGCCATAAATATAAAGAAGAAATGAAAGAGAAAAAAGTAGAAAAAGTAGTAAAAGGTAAAGTACGAAGAAAAAAGAAAAGCAGCATGACAAAATTCGCTGATGTTTTTGTCGCTGAAGACGCATCAAACGTTGTGGATTATATTTGGATGGATGTTCTTATTCCAACAATTAAAAACACTATCTCGGATATCATAACAAACGGAGTAGACATGATGCTTTGGGGAGCTGTTAAAGGAAACAAAAGACGTCCATCCAATACTTATGTTTCTTATAGGGATTATTCGAGTAGAGACAGAAGAGATGACCGGACTGCAACTAGAAGGTCTGGATATTCTTTCGACGATATTGTAATTCCTTCTCGCCAAGAAGCTGACGAGGTATTAGAGAAAATGGATGAAATAATTGATAGATACGATATCGTGAGTGTTTCGGACTATTATGATTTGGTTGGAGAAACAGGAAACTATACCGATAACAAATATGGATGGTCTAGTCTTAGAACTGCTGAAGTAGTTAGAGTTAGAGATGGATACATTATAAAATTACCAAAACCAAAGGTTATAGATTAGGAGGCTAGAAATGAAAGATATGGTAAATCATCCGGAACATTATACTTCAGATTCAGGGGTTGAAGTAATTGATGTAATCGAAGCGTTTACATCAGATCTTGAAGGAATTGAAGCGACTGATACGGGTAATATTATCAAGTATATTTGTCGCTGGAAACATAAAAACGGACTTGAAGATTTGAAGAAAGCTCAGTGGTACTTAAATCATCTTATTAAGAAAGTTGAAGGAATCATGCCACCTAAGAGTCCGTGTGATAATACACCTAAACACTCAGAACACATGCCAGTTAAAGAAGGGAACAAATTAATATTTTTGTTTGATAATAAAAAAGATGCCGCAGAATTCTATTTTAAAGTATTTGAGTTTCTTATGGAGAATAATAACATAACCGAAAGAGAAGTCTATGAAATGTATGGTCTGCCTGAAAGGGATTGTGATGGTTGTTCTGTTTATAATAATGCTCAAGTGCGTACGTTTGCAAACACAGAAGAAACAGACGTTTGTTTAGTATTAACGAGATAGAAAAGGAGATAGTTAATTATGAAAAAGTTTGATATTGTAACTAAAGTAAATAGAACATTTCACAAAGCTAGTTTTCAGCTTAAAAAACATAGCCCGGAAATTCTGGTAGTGACAGGGGTTATAGGCGTTGTGACAAGCGCTGTGTTAGCTTGCAAAGCCACCAGAAAATTAGATTCTGTTTTAGAAGAATCCAAAGAACAGATTGATAAGATAAAAGATTATATTGAAGAAGAAGGATATTCTGAAGAGTATACAGAAAAAGATGCGAGCAAAGATTTAACTATTACGTATACACAGTCGGCGTTAAAAATTGCTAAATTATATGGTCCATCAGTTATTCTTGGAGCTGCATCTATCGGTGCAATCTTTGGAGGACATAATATTCTTCGTAAACGTAATGTAGCACTCGCAGCAGCATATACAGCAGTAGATAAAGGATTTAAAGATTATCGAAATCGTGTTATTGAACGATTCGGAAAAGAGCTCGATAGAGAACTCAAGTATAATATCAAATCAGACACTGTCGAAGTGACAGAACTTGATGAGGACGGAAAAGAAAAAACAAGCAAGGTTACTGTAAATACGGTAGACCCCAATGAGCTTTCAGAATTTGCCAGATTTTATGATGACGGATGTACCGGCTGGACGAAAGATCCAGAGTTAAATTTGGCGTTCTTAAAGAAACAGCAGTGTTGGGCTAATAACTTATTGAAAAGTAGAGGATGGCTCACATTAAACGAGGTGTATGACATGCTTGGCATTACCAGAACTGCCGCCGGAATGGTTGTAGGATGGATTTACGATGAAAAACATCCGGTTGGTGACAATTTCGTAGACTTTGGTATTTATGATATTAACAACGAGGCAAATAGAAGATTTGTTAATGGACTTGAACGAACGATTCTTCTGGATTTTAACGTAGATGGTAACATCTACGACAAAATTTGAATAACAAAAAGTCTTGATAGCATCGGGTCGGATTATATTTATCGTGATACTTTCGACTACCGATGCTATTCGGTATTTTAGGAGGTTGAATAAATGACCGGAAGAGAATTAATCATATTTATTCTTGAAAATAATTTCGAAGATGTAGAGTTTACTAATGTATGTGATATTCTTGGCGTGATGACCGTAAAGCAGGCGGCCCTTAAATGGAACACCGGAGAAGCCACAATAAAAACTTTATTCGAACTCAAAAAAATCCGCGGATGGAAAAATGGAGAAAACATTTATATTTTAGAACAACCAAACCCGTTTAATTAAAAGAGGAGGATGATTATGAACATTTTTTTAAATAAAATATTTATATTTGCAACAGGTGTTGCTGTCGGTTCTTTTATAACCTGGAAAATCCTTGATTCACAGTATGAGATTGTGGATGATGAGTTAGATATGGATAAAAAAGATGATACAGTAGAAAAAAGAGAAGATCCGAAAACAACTAATAAAGAAATCATTGACGAAAATAAGTATACAACATATTCAGATAATAAAAAAAAAGAAAAGGAGGATATTATGGACGGTATCTATGTAATTTCACCAGAGGAATTTGGCGAAGACAATGACTATGGTACAGAAAGTCTGACGTATTATACCGATGGCATTATCACAGACACTTACAATAACGTTATCGAAGACCCAATAGCTTTGATCGGGGATGGAGTTCGTCATTTTGGAGAATATGAGGACGATTCAGTTTTTGTGCGAAACGAAAATAATAAGACAGATTACGAAATACTAGCCGACTACAAATCATACAAAGAAACATTCACTGAGGGACAATAGCTATGATGCGAAACGAATTAAAGACAATTATAAAAAAGGAATACTTCGATTGGATTTACAGTATTGGAAATAATTCGTCGGCTATATCTTATCATGAACTGTTTACGTTTCTCCATGAAATAAAATTTATAAGTGTACTCAAAGATGATAGAAATCGAGCTATGGATGGCGAGAATCTAAGATGGCGATTTGCATATTTAACTGGGCGAGATAAAGTTTTCGACGATATTAGTGAGTGTCTTAAGGGTAGATGTTCAGTGTTGGAAATGATGACGGCTCTCGCTATACGATGCGAAGAAGAAATCATGGATGATCCACGAAAAGGTAATCGTACAAACCAGTGGTTATGGCTGATGCTGAACAATATGGGCCTTGGTGGAATGTACGATGGACACTTCGATGAAGACGAAGTTAAAAAAAAAGTAACTATTATGATGGAACGAAGTTATAGTCCAGATGGACGTGGAGGGTTATTTAGAATATATAACTGTCCGGCTGATTTGAGAGATGTCGATATTTGGACTCAGCTTTGTTGGTTCTTAGATAGTATTTCTTAAATGCAGGGGGTTGAACGATGTAATGCTTGATTTTGTAAAGGTTTCTAAACGCCATCCAAAAAAGGGCGTTACCGAAATCTATCCTAAGTTTATTATAAAGAAATCCTCCGATTTAATGATAAGAGGTGGCGATTTCTATGCCGTATGGGTCGAAGATAAAGGTCTTTGGTCTATTGATGAACAGGATTGTTTAGATTTAATAGACCAAGAACTAAAAGCTGTCGCTAATAAAGAAACAACTGACGACGGCTTAAAAGTTGCATACATGTGGGATGGTTCCACCGGGTCGATAGACTCGTGGCATAAGTATTGTCAGAAACAGATGCGAGACAATTATCATCCTTTGGACGAGGAATTGATATTTTCGAACACCAAAACTGACAAGAAGCAGTATGCTAGTAAGAGATTGTCATACCCACTCGAAGCCGGGAACATATCGGCATGGGATAAGCTGATCTCTACTTTATATTCCCCCAGTGAAAGACATAAGATAGAGTGGGCTATAGGCGCAATTGTATCTGGAGATTCTAAAGATATCCAGAAATTCATGGTGTTCTATGGGTCGGCAGGTACCGGCAAATCTACAATATTGAATGTAATACAAAAATTATTCGAGGGTTATTATTCGGTCTTTGATGCTAAAGCGTTGGGCTCGAGTAATAACTCTTTTGCTTTGGAAGCGTTCAAAACAAACCCATTAGTTGCTATTCAACATGACGGCGATTTGTCAAGAATCGAAGATAACACTAGGCTCAACAGTCTGGTTTCACACGAGCTTATGACAGTTAATGAGAAATTTAAGTCAACGTACACCAATAAGTTTAATGCGTTTCTGTTTATGGGAACGAATAAACCAGTAAAAATTACGGATGGTAAATCCGGATTGTTACGTCGACTTATTGATGTAACTCCATCCGGAAATAAGTTATCAACCAGAGAATACAAAGAAACTATGAAGAAAATAGATTTCGAATTAGGTGCTATTGCTCAGCATTGTAAAGAGGTATATTCAGCAGACCCCGATTACTACGACGATTATATCCCCACAATCATGTTAGGCGCCTCTAATGATTTTTATAACTTTATAATTGACTCGTATTCTGTATTTAAAAAACACGACAGCACAACCCTAAAAACAGCTTACGAAATGTATAAGCAATATACTGAGGATGCTAAGGTGTCTTATCCATTTTCTTTAAGGACTTTTAAAGAAGAATTAAAAAACTATTTTAGGAGTTTTGAAGAGAGAATTGATGGGGACTGTCGTATACAGAATAGATATAGCGGTTTTAGAACTGATATTTTTGAAAAAGAATTAAATGGAGGTAAGAAAAATGAAGAGAGAAATGGTAGAAGAAGCTCTTGGTTACAACTCGATGATAGACGAATATCTACATTCAACGAAGAATGTGCATCCTGTTTCGCACAATACGCAAACGAAAAAGAAACCCCAAGAAAACCGTGGGACAAAGTCACAAGCAGGTTATCTTCCATTGACCCATCGAAACTTCATTATGTCAAGATTCCAGAAAATCACATAGTAATTGATTTCGATTTAAAAGACGAATCCGGTAACAAGTCGTTCAAAAAGAATCTTGAAGCTGCTAGTAAATGGCCAGCTACATATGCCGAAGTAAGCAAAGGCGGAGCCGGGATTCATCTACATTATATTTATACTGGCGACCCGACAAAATTAAAAAGAATATATTCTGACAACATTGAGGTTAAAATTTTTACAGGAAAAAGTTCATTAAGGCGTAAACTCACAAAATGTAACGATTTACCAATTACAACCATCAGCTCAGGTTTACCATTAAAGGAGGAAAAAATGATTAATACAGATGTTGTTCAATCAGAAAAAGGTATAAGAACGACCATTAAACAATGTCTGAATAAAGAACATCACGGGTCCACAGCGCCGGAAGTATCGTTTATATTTAAGATACTTGATGACGCGTATAATAGTGGAATGCATTATGACGTATCAGACATGAAAGGTCCAGTGGTAGCGTTTGCAGCCGGTAGTACCAATCAATCAGAAAAATGTCTAAAACAGGTATCGGGCATGAAATTCAAATCTGAAGAACCGGCAGAACCAGTAAACAATGACGAAAAACCTTTAGTCTTTTATGATATTGAGGTGTTCCCTAATTTATTTCTTGTTAACTGGAAACCGGCGGGAGTAGGTGTTCCAATCGTGCGAATGATTAATCCTACACCGGAAGATATTGAAGATTTAATTAGGTTTAGATTAGTCGGTTTTAATTGTCGCAGATACGATAATCATCTTATTTATGCATGTATGATGGGTTATGATAATAAAGCCTTGTATAATTTATCTCAAAAGATTATATCCGGAGATAAAAATTCATTTTTCAGTGAAGCATATAATCTGTCATATACAGATGTATATGATTTTGCAAGTGCTGGTAATAAAAAATCCCTTAAGAAATTAGAGATTGAAATGTCGAGTAAAGCAAACAATCAGGATTCAAAAATGAGCAATGACCTTAGGCAAATGCTTAAAAACATAAAGCATCACGAATTAGGTTTGCCATGGGATCAGCCGGTACCTGAAGAAAAATGGACGCAAGTTGCCGAATATTGTGATGATGATGTCATCGCAACTGAAGCAGCTTTTAATTATTTATCAGCGGATTGGACCGCAAGAGAAATTTTGGCGGATTTAGCCGAGATGTCAGTTAACGCCACAACAAATACATTAACTCAGAAAATTATATTTGGCGGCAATAGGCATCCTCAAAACGAATTCCATTACCGTAATCTGGCTGAACCAGTACACAATATAGACGAAGATACATATCAGTTCTTAGCAGATGCGTGTCCTGAAATGATGGAAAAGACACATGGCGATGCGGGATCGCTTTTGCCATATTTTCCTGGATATAAGTACGAATATGGTAAATCCACATACCGTGAAGAAGAAGTCGGCGAGGGTGGATATGTATATGCTGAGCCTGGTATACATGGTAATGTAGCATTACTTGACGTTGCCTCCATGCATCCGCACAGCACTATAGCTGAGTGTTTATTTGGTATAAGATATACTAAAGCTTATCGTGACATTGTCGAGGGTCGTGTGAACATTAAACATGAAGCTTGGGAAGAAGTAAACCATATGCTTGATGGTAAACTCACCAAACATATTCAGCGAGTTAAGAACGGCGAAATGAAATCAGGAGATCTTGCTAATGCTCTTAAGACAGCTATTAACTCTGTATATGGTCTAACAGCCGCCAGCTTTGAGAATCCATTTAGAGATATGCGAAATAAAGACAATATTGTTGCTAAGCGAGGAGCTCTTTTTATGGTTGATCTCAAACATGCAGTACAGGAGAAAGGTTTCACTGTCGCTCATATTAAGACAGACTCTATTAAGATTCCGGACGCTACCCCTGAAATTATTGAGTTTGTTATGGAATTCGGTAAGAGATATGGATATACATTTGAGCATGAGGCTACATATGACAGGATGTGTCTAGTTAATGATGCAGTTTATATTGCTAAATATAAGGACCCTGATGAATGCGAAAATATGTATGGTTATGTACCAGGCGATAATAAAAAACATAAAGAAGATCCTTGGACTGCTACTGGTAAACAGTTTGCAGTACCTTATGTATTCAAATCTTTATTCAGTAAAGAGGATGTTGTGTTCGAAGATTTATGTGAGACTTTCTCTGTATCAAAAGGTTCTTTATATTTAGATATGAACGAAAATCTTCCAGATGTGTCTGACTATGAAAAAGAATTAGATAAACTCGAAAGTAAGTATAAGAAAGGTCAGTTATCTGATACCACATTCGAGCCAGAATCAATGAGACTAAAAGAATTGATAGAACCCGGACATAATTATATTTTTGTCGGTAGAGTAGGTCAGTTTACGCCAATAAAGACAGGTCACGGTGGCGGCGTGCTTTACCGTATTAATGAAAATAAAAACTATGCAGCATCAGGCTCTACCGGATATAGATGGCTTGAATCGGAAGCAGTTAAAACTTTAAATAAAAAAGACTGTATAGACTACAGTTTCTACGATAAACTCGCAGATGATGCTGTAGATGCCATCAATAAATATGGAGACTTCGAATGGTTTGTTTCGGATGATCCATATATTTCGCCAGAACCGGTACCTGACTTTATGACTATACCGGAAGGAATCGAAGACGATGAAATCCCATTTTGCTAAATCGCAAAAAATACAACTCCTTTAATGAGAGAATAGTTTATATTTAAAGGAGGACTTTATTATGGAAGTAACACATTTAACTAACGATCAATTAATTAATTTTAACGCAGATATGTTAAAGGCGAACATTCTTGTTATGACGAAATGGGGGTTTTCTCCAGAACATATTGCTAAAGAATTAAAATGTGATTTAAAAATCGTGTATGAAGTAATGAAAAAAGAATTAAAAAAAGAACTACGATCGAGACATTAAAAAGGATGGACTCAGCGTAAAATACGTTGGGTCTTTCTTTTTGATAAATTTATCCATTTATATTTTAAAAAGAAAGGAATTAATATTATGGAATTAACATTCGCACCAAGAGACATTTTACAGGTTGACGACGCACGAATCATTTACAGAAATTTTGAAGGAGAGCCATCTAAATTTAATAGGGAAGGTGATAGGAACTTTGCTCTCCTTATACCGGAAGAAGACATGGCTGATACCCTTGTCAAGAAGGGATGGAATGTAAAAATCAAGCCACCGAGGGATGAAGATGATTCACCATTTATGTATCTTCCAGTAAAAATTAAATTTAACGATAGAGGACCAGCTATCTATTTAAAGAGTGGAAATAATGTCCGAAAACTCAGTGAGGATGTTGTGGGGTTAATTGATGACATTGATATTCTTAGTGTGGATATGGATATTAGGCCGTACGATTGGGAAGTCAACGGAAAGACAGGACGAACGGCATATTTACAGTCTATGGAGGTTACGCAGGAGATTGACCGGTTTGCAGCACGGTTTGCTTCTGAGGAAAGTCCGGAAGAGTAATTCGCATTAATTACAACTTCTTTAATGAGAAGAAAGGAGGAATCTAAAATGAAACAGTTTATGAAATACTCAGCGGTAGGTGTGGCTGGATACTTAGTTGGATTTTATGAGATGAAGTATAAAGTAGTAAAAGCTATGGCGCAAGGTTTTGTAGAAAAGGAACAAGAAGATTCTAAAAAAAGAAAAAGAGGAGGAGGCTTAATGGGCCTCTTTCTTTTTGTTTTAACTGAACTTAGTCACTGGACAAATTATATCTCAAGGAGTGATCCAAGATGAAAGCGCAAGCTTATTTGGACATGATGAAAAGACAGCAACAAGAATTGACAGATTTCCCTATCGCCTATGCATTTAACGAAAAGCAATTGGAAGAGGCATTGGAGAAATTAGGAGCGACTAAGGAAGAGTGTTGCACATATCTCAACATGGGTGATGTTATGAAAAAGACAGATGTGCCAGCTTTTAAAGCAATGTTGAAAAGACACATTGAGGAGCTTCAGAACGCTATGAAAAATGAGCAGTTTGCCGAAGAGGCATTCCGGTATGAAATGGACAACCATGAGTACGCCATTAACTGGTCTGGAGATGACGATGTATTAGCAGCACTTTGTCTTGATAAGCAGATGGTTAAGGACTTCTGTTTAGAGGATGCATACCGTCGTGCTCGTAATGGACACATGAGATATATGGAAGAGTTGGGGGTAATATGAAAAAATTAATAAATCATATCAGGCGATGGAATATATGGAGAAAACATTGTCTTAACAGCAATTTCCATAAAATCCTCGTCTTATTTGGCGTGATTAAAAGTCCGACTATGAATATCATGCTATTACCGGAAGAAAGACCAAATTTATAAACTAAAAGGAGGTATTGATTATGGAAGACTGGAGCAAGAAAGAACCGAGATTCTGTTACATGTTACTGGACAGATTAAGACAGGATTGTGAGTATTACTTGCGAATTGGAGGATCAGCTAATTGTCTTTGGGCGGATAGTGAGAAAGAGCAGATTCAAACCATGATTGATATTTGGAATAGTTTCCCGGATGGAGATAAACCTGAATGGTTAACTATGGAACAGATTAACGAGTTCGCTCAGAAGATGGGCGTTGATATTTGAAAGGGGAATAATATGAACGAACAAATCAAATATGGAGATAGAGTAATGTGCGTTACATTTCCAGGTCAACCTAGAGGGTTTGTAATAAAGCAGTACTATCCAACAGCTTGTCCTCAGCAAACGCAAATTATATGTGATGACGGGCGAGTATTTCATGCACCTACTGGCGATTTTGTGAAGATTTGAAAGGAGATAATACGTATGAGTAATATGTTAGATTGGGCAAAACGAGAAGTTGAAATTGCTTGCAAGAAAGAAAATCCAAATAGAAAAGAAGGAGAGTTTGATTATGGATGTGCCTGCTACGAAAGTGCATTAAAAGCTTTTGAAAGTTTATGTGAAGACGGTCACTCCGGTTTCAGTATTAAAATGACGCAGGCTATATTAGTTCGTCTTTTAGATGGACAACCGTTAACACCTATTGAAGATACGGATGATGTTTGGAATAAGTGCTCACGTCCTAAAGACGGTCCGGAAGTATATCAGTGTAAACGAATGAGTTCATTATTTAAGGACATCTATGCCGACGGAACTGTTAAATACAACGACGTTAACAGTTCATATTGCGTTAGCATTCATGACTCAAACAATACGTATTCTTCTGGGCTGGTTAGGAGAATCATTGATGAGATGTTTCCTATAACAATGCCTTATATGCCTGGTAGACCAATCAAGGTTTATTGCGAGGATTTCTTAACAGACAAAAAGAACGGCGATTTTGATACTGTTGGCGTGTTCTATGCATTGAAAACAGAGAATGGTAAGCAGGAAAAAATCGAAATCAATAGATTCTTCAGAGAACCAGAAGGTGATGAAGAGGGTAGCTGGACTGAAATATCTAAAGAAGAGTATTACGAACGAAAAGATAGACAAATAATAAACTAAGGAGGTTATTAATCATGGAAGAATTGAACATTATTTGAAAGGAGGATAATATGTCTGAATTAAAAGACTCTTTATTAATAAGTATTGATATTCTCAGCAGCGAAGACAAAGCATTATTAATTGTCGGTAAGAAGAAACCAAACAAACCTATAGAAATTATAAACGCATTCGAGGATGAGGATGCTATCCGATTATATAGAAAGTTAATTACTAAGAAAAAAGTTGGAGGGCTAATATGAGTTGGAAATTAGAAACGGTATCACAATTAAGACCTTGTTATGTTGACGGGGTGAAAGCTTTATTCCATAATTGGGGGGCAGCATAGCAGAGTTGTCGAACCGTCGCCAATGGTCGGTGGAGCACCTGGAGGAACAGTGTCTTATATCCTTGGCATTGTAGAGTTTGAAGACGGGCAAATTAAACAGGTATTCCCTGAAAAAATTAAATTCGTAGATAAGATGTTTGATGAGTATTACTGGAAAGGTAAATCAAAAAACTCTTAATTCGCACATTTTACAATTCCTTTAATGACAGAAAGAACAGTTATTTAAAGGAGGAAGAACTATGTATAAAGGTAAACACGATTACAAAGAAGAATCTTTAGGCACTGGATTTATGATTATTTGGGTAATCTTATTGATGTCCGCAATTATGTTATTACCAGGCTTAATTTAACTTATTAATCGGTTGAGCTCTAACAAGGGCTCTTCCTTTTTTTATTTAATTTATAAGGAGGTTGAACAATGAATATTAAAAATGCTATAAAGACTATGTTTTTTAAAGATATTTTTGGAGGTAAGCATACTAGAAAGAATTGTTTAGATGAAGCTGTTGAAAGTGTATTAAGAAACACTCCATCTGATAAACAACACAGACATGACGAAAAAAGTTGCATAAATTGTAAATTCAATGCTGAGAGATTAAACGATTCTCCAGATGAATGTTATGACTGTATTATTTATGGAATACCACCAGTTCCAACACAATGGCAGCCGGTTAATAAGGAGGGCGAGTGATGATTATATCTCGTATATGCGTTTTGATTGTTGTGTTTATACTGATATCTGTTAGCGGAATGCTACTTAGTAAGATATTTGATAACTGTAGCGAGTTCCTACTTACCCCTTACATATTTTCATGTATGGGGTTTAGTTTCTTTTTGTGTATATACTTAGTTCAGAAAGGAGTTATTTAGATATGAAAATCAATTTTGATTGTGCTGATGATTGCAAACATAAAGGTGTTTGTAAATATGTTGATGACATGAATAAGCTTGACAAGTCACTTAAAGCGATTAATTCAGAGGGACGTGACCATCTGATAATTCGCGTTAAATGTAAGCACTACGTAAGTATTTGGGGTGGTGGTATTAGGGATGGTAAGTAAAGTAGAACCTTTTCTAAGAGATTATCAGATAGACGCGGTAAACAAAATGAAGAATGGCTGTATTCTAAACGGTGGTGTTGGGTCCGGTAAAAGCAGGACTGGTTTGTATTACTACTTCAAAGAAAATGGAGGAGCAATGCTGCCAAATCATATTCCTATGAAGCAAAAACCACAGAACCTTTATATTATCACTACAGCTATGAAACGAGACTCTCTTGAATGGGAAGGCGAACTTGCTAACTTCTTATTATCGACAGACCCAGATAGAAACATGTTCTATGGAAATAAAATTGTAGTTGACTCCTGGAATAACATCAAGAAATACGTTGATGTATCAGGAGCTTTCTTTATATTTGACGAAGATAGAGTGTGTGGATCAGGGGCATGGGTTAAGGCATTCTATAAGATTGCTAAAAATAATAATTGGATTATTCTCTCAGCCACACCCGGAGATACATGGAGCGACTATATTCCAGTGTTTATTGCCAATGGCTTCTACAAAAACAAGACTGAATTTCAGAGAGAACATATCGTTTACTCAAGATTTACTAAATGGCCTCAGGTGGATCGATATTTGAACACTGGGAGATTGATTAGACTCCGAAACCGAATCTTAGTAGATATGGATTTTCATAGAGACACTATACCTCACCATGAGGATATTTATGTTAAGTACGATGTACATAAATATAAGGAAACCATAAGGACTAGATGGGACCCGTTTAAAAACGAACCCATCCAGCAGGCGGCTGGTCTTTGCTATATATTGCGAAGAATTGTAAATGAGGACGATTCAAGAATTGTGGCTTTAATGGAAATCCTTGAGAAAACTCCTCGGGCTATTATATTTTACAATTTCGACTATGAACGAGAGATGCTACTTCATTTAACTTGCGATGATGAATATGTAGGATACGAGATTGCCGAATGGTCTGGACATACCCATCAGGAAGTACCGAATTGCGAGAGATGGATATATTTAGTTCAGTATACAGCAGGCTGCGAAGGCTGGAATTGTATCAAGACAGACACTATTATATTCTTCTCACAAAATTACAGCTACAAGGTTATGCAGCAAGCATCAGGACGAATAGATAGAATGAACACTCCTTATAGAGATTTATATTACTATCATTTAAAAAGTAGATCTGGTATTGATCTAGCCATATCTAAGGCACTTGCACAAAAAAAGAAATTTAACGAAAGGAAGTTTACAAAATGGGACAAGTAGGTAATCAATTATCAAACAAGGAAGCTGCTACATTAATAAAAAAAATGTTAGAAAGCTACAAGGAACCAAGAGGTAATGGGAAGAGCATAGGCGCACTTATGAATATGTTAGCTCTTAGTAAAGCTGTAGAAACTTTGGAAAGTAGTGGTACTAATTCTTTTCCAGAATCTTGCAACGATCTCAATTGTCGCTTAAATGGTATTGCAGACGATCACGATTTAACGGATCTTACAGACGGACAGTTCGAAGCTCTGAAACAGATATGGAACGACGGATATTGTTCAGGCATAGCGTATGCTAAAAGTTGTGTAGACAAACTTATTAAAAAGGAGTAGCAGGTATGAATAAAATTCCTCGATGTTTTGACTGTTTTGGATATAGATATAATCACTGTGTAGTTTTGGCAGAAGAATATTCTAACAGTAACGAATGTCCATTCTATAAGTCAAGAAAAGATATTGATAGTAATAAAATCGAATCAGACATTGCAATATATAGTGGTAGAGAGAAGGGGTGACTATGGATAAAGAAGGTAATCAGGAAGTATATTTTGATCAGTATTGTGAAAAATGTAAATATTGGAATAAAAAAGACGTAGAAGACCCGTGTAACGAATGCCTCGATACATGGGTTAATTTATATTCTCACAAACCGATTCATTTCCAACCGATAAAGGAGTGAAATAATGACTTGTCCGATATGCAACGGCGATACAAAGGTAATAAACAGTCGTCATAGAGATGAAGGGAATAATTGAAAGACGACGAAAATGTAAAGTTTGCAAATATTGTTTTAATGCTTATGAAACTGATGAAGATATATATTTCAAATTAAATAAAAAAGGAGAAAAATAATGATTAAGAAAGCGATTATGGGAACTCTGTTAACAGCTTCTGTGTTTAGTTTTACACCAATAACTGCAAATGCTAATGTTAATATGGGCGATTTTAAAGTCACTTATTACTGGCCAGGAGAAGACAATTGGGGGTATCAAACAGCGACCGGGGTTAGAAGTAGTAACTTATATACTGTAGCAGTTGATCCTGATGTTATTCCCCTCGGAAGTAAAATTCTTATTGATGGTGAAGAATATTTGGCTGTGGACGTCGGTGGTCTAGTTAAAGGTGATCATGTTGATATTTTCACTGAAACACCGATACATAAAACATATACTGCACATGTAGAAATAGTTAGATAATATATTGGTGTATTGTACGAAATACACAATGTATGTTGATTTATATATTACACTATGGTATGATTTTTACAAGAAATATTTTTTAAATTATTGGAGGAATCAAAAAATATGAAGAAAAAAATATTAACTATTCTTTTATGTGGCACCATGATTATATCAGCTGGTTGTGGTGGTGGAGCTGTAAATAATAAATCGAAGAGTGAAGCGACAACAGAGAAGACTCACAAAGAAACAGAGATTAAAGTGTCCCCAGATAAATATACTTACTATGTGAAAGATTATGTGGGTAAAAATTTAGCGAGCGTTGGATACACTGCCTTTGGCGGTTTTCGTGCAGATGAGTATGGTCAAGGTTATGTAAAATTTGTTCTGGAAAATAAAGACGGAAAATATATCGATGCTGAAGACGAAAATGAGTTAAAAAAATATATGGTCGTAGCTCAGGATGTAGAGCCTAACACTGAAATCAAATTTACTTATAGTAAAGATGAAAATGGAAAAGAAGACGATAATCTTGTAAAAACTCAGACAGTCGAAGAAATTTTACTTTATGTCGATAAAGTCGGACTAACCCATGACAAGGTATCTATGACGAATATTAAACCGGCATCTGATGAGACAACCTATTATATTCGTGATTATGTTGGACGAAATTTATACGATTGTGGGTTTACTTCTTTAGCAGAAGATCGACGAGACTCTTATGGTAAAGCATCAATCAAATTAACTCCTAACAGTGGGGATGGTTCTTACATAGATGTAAAAGACAAGGAGTCACTTAAAAATTATGTGGTTACAAAACAAAGTATAGAGCCAAATACGAAACTGACATTTGATATTGGTGATTACGATGTTGCTAAAAACCAAAATATAGAAGAAATCGAATTATCGGTAGCTGCGATAGAAAAATAAAATAGTATAATACATAAAGTATATAAAGCTTGTATCCTTATTGGGGGTGTGAGCTTTTTTTAATACAAATAAACAAAAAAAAAAGGAGATTTTATTATGAAGATTAAAGTATTTGGAGCAACTAACAGTGAAGATTTAGAAAGAATGGTAAATGATTTTTGCATGGATAAGACAATTCAGGATATTAAGTATCAGTCTATGTATGTAGGCACAAAGTTTAATCAGTATAGTGGGGCTATACTCGAAGGAATAATTGTTGATAGAGCTATGGTTATGTATGTGGATTAGGCTTAGTTAAAAGAAAGGAGATAAACTATGAGTTATGATTTAGAAAAAGCAAAACAGTTTATGGAAGCAATGAAAGAAAACGACGAGCGGATTGCTCAGGAATGGAACACAACATTCAGCACTGGGGCTTGTTATGTAGATACAGACATGGTAGATCCACACAATATAGGTGGTTTACCAAGAAACTCTGGACGATATCCTTGGAATTCTGATGGCATATTTAATGGTTGTGTAAATCAGGAGGTAAATAAGATGTGAATTGATAAAGAAGCTTATAAAATGATAATAAATGATATTATTACTCTTCTTAGAGAACGGTATGGTATTCCGTATTCTAAAGTAAGAATGAAAGTCGGTCGGCATTCTGATGTATTTCCGGCAATTGACGTTGATATTAGTAAGCCCGAATGCGCTATCGTTAAAGTTATATTTAACAACGAAGCTACTATCGTGTTCTGGAGCGATAACACTAAGACAGTTGTTAAATGCGGAGATGCAGATATATTTGATAAAGAGAAAGGCCTTGCTATGGCTATTTGTAAGAAAGCTATGGGAAACAAAGGTAACTATTATGAAGAATTCAAGAAGTGGATTCCTGAGTTAAAAGTAGACGATAACGCGAGTACTTCTGAGTTAGCTATATTGTCATATGGCGAACAGGTCGTTAAAGGAGTTGAAAACGCTTTTGATGTTTTAGGGATTAAACTGAGTAAAAAAAAGGGGGAGAAGAATGATTAAATTAGAGAAAGATTTTATGGATAAATGTGAGCATTGCAATAAATGCCGTACCTAGAAGTATCGTTCGGCGAAACGGTATACAATGTTCGAGTATTTTGCGACAATTATTATTCTTGTGAAAAGTCGTGAATTACATCGCTAAAATTACATTTTCTTTAATGGAGGAATGATGTATAATTATATACAGATATTGTCCTTACTATTAAAGAAAGGGCTTGCTGAAGGGAGGCAGGTGAATGGAAGACAACATGAAAGAATTTATTGCGTATAGCAGAAAACTTCTGAGAAGTCTTACAAAACTCAAAAAGTTATTAGATGATGCGGAATACGATGAAGCAAAACAGATGCTTGATGAGTTAATTGAAGACACACAGAAAGACATTGAAGCTTAATATTTGAATATCTAAGTTGTCTGTATGGAAGAACCTGTGGTTAAAAATCGCGGGCTCTTTCTTTTTTTTACAAAAATTCGTTAAAAATACAGCTTCTTTAATGGAAAGGGGATGGTAACATGAAGACGAAAGATGATATTGTTACATATGAAATTGAGGTGAACAAAACTGCCCTGAGAGAAGAAATTCTTATGTGGGTTGTTTTTGGAGCACTTGGTTTGATTACAGATGCAATTATATTCTTACCAGCATTGTTATTACATTAATAAGATTAGACTCAGCGTAAATTACGTTGGGTCTTTTCTTTTATTTTTAAGGAGGTGAAACAATGGCACTGCTTTATTTCTTCATGTGTAGTTGGGCACTTATAACTATTTTGTTGTTTATATTAACCAGACATCCAGAAGAAAATGAAAAATGGTCAACATTTATATTACAAATTATAACTTTTTCTACACTATTAGCAATGGCTGAGATAGTTATAGTGCTTATTATATTTATTGTTATTGCGATATTTTTAGGTGCATTGGCATTATTTGGAGTTATAGGATAGGAGGGGACTAATTATGAAACACAGAGACACTGCGACAGAAATCAAGATTTGGTCCGAAGAGGAGATAAATTGTCCTAAATGCAGACCAAAGGATTACACGAATACTTATATACATGCGATTGAACCAGGGGCATCTAAAGGTATGTATATTGTTGAGGTTACGATGCCGAAATATTGTAAGGAGGATTAAACATGGCCAAAAAAATCACAAAGATTAAAAAGAACAAAAATAAAGAAAATAACAAAAAATATCCAGTGAGAATTATTTACGATGATGGAAGTCATATTCTTATTCCGGATTCACACCAGTTCGGTAGCTTCTGCACTAAGCATGGGTGTAGTATGGCAGCTACAAGTATCGCTTTGCAATTTTTAGGAGTTAAACAGAAAGACGGTACAGCATGGAATCCGCTTGAGTTATATCGGTATGCTAAAAAATATATTGGCGGATTCAATGGAAGTAAGCTCAGTATATTTGGATGTAAAATTTTAATTAATAAAATTGCAGATGCTCCTAAAGCTAAATGGTATCCAATAACCGGAAGAAATAATAAAGCTGTTAAGAAAAGAATTAGACGAGCTTTAAGAAATGGAAAGATTGTATTGTTCGAACAGAAAGACCCGATACATACAGTTGTCTTCTTGGGATTTAATGAGAAAGGAGACAAGGTTAGAATGGCTACTTATGGAAAGGTTCAGGGTACTACTTTAGCTACACAAGTGAATAGAAAAGCTTTACATGGTGTTTCTGGAGCTAAACTTCAAAAGAAATGGTTCAGTGGAAGTAAATATGGTGCCGGATATTTGATTGTGGGGTAAGTGATATGATTACACGCGAAGAATATGAGAAAGACTTAGAGAATGTTTTGAAACCTATTGGCGAAGGGCGTATGAGTGAAAGTGAGTACGATAAACGTTATGCGACACTTGAATTTGGTATGATTGAGAATTACATTACACCACAGAAATTTGTGGATATGTTTAATAAATTATTGGCAATGTATCAGGAGTCGAGAAAGGACGTGTACGAACGTAATTATCCAAGAGAATTTATTTAGGGGGTTGTTGTGATATTTATAGTTAAAGTCGGCGACGATTATACGGAAGAAGATTTGATGAGTTTACACAAAAGACTCTCGGATGAGTTAAATGAGGGAAAGAATAATACAGTTATGTGTTTGCCTTCAGATTGTGATTATGACTGCATTAATGAATATGACTTGAAAAATACTAAAATCATAGTCAGCAAGATTTAAAAGGGGGTTGTTGTGATATGGGCGGTCACAATATAAAAGAGAATGGATCAGGTAAATATGATCCTACAGCATATAATGCTATTCGAAATGTCAGCATGGATGAGCAGGCCGAAGAAGAGAAATTTAAGAAGCTTCTAGGCACTATATTTAATTTATGTGAATTGTCAGGTTTTCATCTGGAAGAAAGAATAGTAGTTAAAAACAAACGAACAGGAAGAATTTGGAGGTAATAAATATGGGATGGTTATTTACAATCTGTTTTATGATTGCTGGTTGCGTTACTGGAAATACAGACGCATTTACATGTGCTGGATTATTTGCCATAGCCGGAGCGATTGCTTTTAATTGCAGTAGTAAATAGAAGAGACTTATGGGAAATAAAAAAGGGAGACCTAAGAAAGAAGATAATAAGGTGTTTGGTTACAGGCTAAGACTGACTAAGGACGAGTACGAACGGCTTGATAATTTAAGTAAAAAGACTGGCGAAACAAAAATTGATCTACTTTTAGAGGGTTTTAAAATGGTGGAAAAATTGAAAAAAATTCAATTGAACGACGATTAATTGGATATCCAAAAAATACAAAATTATTAATTGGATATCCAAAAAATAGATTAAAGGGGGTGATAAATGAGGGAATAATTGGATACACAATAATTCCGGTCAGAAGTAGAAACTATTAATTGGATATCCAAAAAATACAAAAAATAAGAAAATTTTTAAAAATTATGCAAAAAACTTAACTTTTGACCGGATTTTGAGGGTTTTTTAGGTGTTTTTAGAGTTTCGTATAAGGAACGAACAATTTACTATATAAAATTATTAAAATATTAATATTTTCGTATAGCTAATATAGTGTTCCTTATACGAAACTTCTATTAAGAAAGGAGTGCCGTATGACTGAACAGAATTATTTGGAAGCGTTTGCCTATAATCTTGACTATATTATGCAAGATGAAGGTATTAATCAAAGTGAGTTAGCTAAACGAAGCAATATAGGAAAAAGTACGATAAGTAAATATTTGAACGCAAAACAGATGCCTACCATGAAAACAATATCAAATATTTGTTATGCTCTTGGTTGTGAGTTTGAAGATATTATTCCACTTACATCGTCTTTAGTCGAGATATAAAAAGGAGAGCGATATGCATAAAGAAAATAGTTTTAATATTGATGAGTGGTTATGGGATGAGTTTAATCTCTCAGGAGTATTCTACGGCCAAACTATTGATGATGTGATATATGCTAAGCAGATTGGGGAATATGAGATATGCTTTGCTATGGATAATAATAAAAAATACATATATGACGCAAGCCAACAATACACCAGACGTATCCCAAACGGTTTTAACGAGCTAACAGAAAAATGGTTTCATAAAGATGTTCACATCAGATTATATTCTAAAATACAACAATCAGGGATTCGTCAATCTGAATTATCAGAAATGACTGGGATATCTCAAGGAACCATAAGTAACTACATGAATGGATGTACATCACCGACAATCGATAATCTTTTTAAGATTGCTAAAGCATTGAAATGTCGAGTCGAAGATTTTATTTATGTTGAGGATGTATACAAATAAAAATATTAGAGGCGCTAGTCTAACTAGCCCTCTTTTTTTGTTGGAAAGGAAATATGCATTGAATTCGTTTAATACAAAAAGAAAAGGGGTTGCTGTGACAATAGTTGAAACCGGCGAGAAATTTAATTCTATTAAAGCTTGTGCTGATTATATTGGCGGAAACCCAGCATATATAAGCAGAGTCGTCAATCGTGAGCCAGGATTTAATACATGTAAAGGATATCACATAGTCAAAGAGGGTGCGGACCCAGTAATAAAAGAAACTCCTCAAATAATGATAGTTGAGACCGGAGAGAGTTTTAATACAATTCGAGAGTGCGCCGAAGCCATACATGGTAGCTCGAGTGTTGTATGCGATATTCTGAATGGAAAGAGAAACCGTAAGACGCATAAAGGATACCATTTTAAACGAGTGCGAACAAATTAGCACGCTAAAATAACATCCCCTTTTATAGAGAGAAGATAACCGATTTGTTGTCTTCTTTTTATTTTTGGCTTTTAGCTCAGTAGGTGAGAGCGCCGGCCTTATAAGCCGTATGTCGTGGGTTCGAGTCCCACAAAGCCCATATTTATAGAAAGGGGTTTAGTTATGCGTGAGAGTGAATTTCAGGCAGATCTTAAAAAAGAATTAAAGAAGAGGTATCCAGGTTGCATCATAACAAAACTCGATTCGGGGGTTATTCAAGGTATTCCAGATTTCCTCATACTTTACAAGAATCGTTGGGCTACCTTGGAAAACAAAAGAAGTAAGACTGCTTCGCATAGACCGAATCAGGAATATTATGTGAGTAAAATGAACGACATGTCGTTCTCGAGATTCATATATCCCGAGAACAAAGATGAAGTGTTAGAGGAACTTGATCGACACTTTAATTAAGGAGGCAAAACATGATATTTGAAAAACATGCAAGACTTGAGGGCTTACATGCACCATTTAGTGCGAGTTCCAGTGCTTGGCTTAGATACAACGATGAGAAAGCATTAGAAGTGTATAATAATAAAAAAGCCGCAGAAATGGGAACTAAATTGCACGCATGGGCTAAACAGACAATTGATTTAGGGATAAAACAACCTCGCTCTAAAAAAACTCTTTACTCATATGTAAATGACGCTATCGGGTTCAAGATGAGTACTGAGGTTGTTTTGTTTTATTCTGAGAGATTCTTTGGTACAGCTGATGCTATATCTTTCAGAAACAACATGTTAAGAATACATGATTTAAAAACCGGGAAAACCGGAAAAATAGAGGACCATATAGAGCAGCTTGAAGTGTATGCTGCTTTATTTTGTTTAGAGTACAAAATTAAACCGGGTTCAATTGATACAGAACTTAGATTATACAAACAGGATGAAATATTAGTTCATCATCCAGAAGTAGACACTATAACACACATCATGGATAGAATCATTCATCTTGATAAGTTATTAGCGTCAGTGGAAGGTAAGGAGGTATAACCATATGAATCGTATAGCTGAAGAAATCGAATCGTATTACGGTTGTGGTTCTGAAACAGATAAAGAAGTATTAGAGCATTATGGTATGCCTCGCCGTTCTGGTCGCTACCCTTGGGGTTCTGGAGACGAGCCTTATCAACATAGTAGAGACTTTGTTAGTAGAGTAGAAGAGATGCGTAAATCAGGATTTACATACACTGACCCAGAAACCGGTAATAAATATACCGGGGACAATGCTATTGCAAAGTTTCTCGGGTATTCATCCACTGATTTTCGTACAGTGTATGCTATTGCAAAAGATGCTCGTAGGACTGACGACGTAGCTACTGCAAAGAGACTCAAAGAAAAAGAGGGAATGAACGTATCTGAGATTGGTAGAAAAATGGGTATCAATGAATCCTCAGTAAGATCACTTCTTAATTCTGATCGTGAATCTCGAATGAAGCAGGCTAGAGATACTGCTGATTTTCTTAAAGAAAGAGTTGATAGTAGCCGACATGGTATGATTGATGTCGGAAACGGAGTAGAGAAAGAACTTCGTATTTCTAAAGAAAAATTAGACCAAGCGTTGTTCATGCTTCAGGCAGAGGGTCACTATGAAGTATATAGTGGTCGATTTGACCAGGTAACAAATAAAGGTCAAATGACAACACAAAAAGTATTATGCAAACCGGGAACAGAGCATAAAGACATTTACCAACTTGATAAAATTGATACTGTGAAAGACTATATTTCGAGAGACGATGGAAAAACTTTCGAGAAGAAATTCCATTATCCAGAAAGTATGGATTCTAAGCGATTGAAAATAAGATATGCCGAAGACGGCGGTGTGGAACGAGATGGTCTTGTTCAGCTTCGCCCAGGTGTTCCTGATCTATCACTTGGTGAATCTCGATATTCTCAGGTTCGTATCATGGTCGATAATAAAAAATACATAAAGGGTATGGCAGTGTATGGTGATCCAAAGGATTTTCCACCAGGTGTTGATGTAATATTTAATACTAATAAACACAAAGATAAATCTAAGCTGGAAGTATTGAAAGATATTAAGTCGGACCCTGATAACCCATTTGGCTCACTCATTAAAGATGCTGACCAAGGTGGCCAATATTGGTACACCGATAAATCAGGTAAAAAGAAACTTGGTCTTATTAATAAAAGATCAGACGAAGGTGATTGGACAGAATGGAAAGATGCACTTCCTTCTCAGTTCTTATCAAAACAAACGAAATCTATGGCAGAAAAGCAGCTCGGTATAGCCAAGGCTAACAAAGAAGAAGAGTTTGCAGAGATTATGGCACTTACTAACCCGACCATTAAGAAGTATTATCTAAACAAATTTGCTCAGTCGTGTGATTCAGCGGCTGTGCATATGAAAGCGGCGGCATTACCCGGACAAAAATACCATGTAATATTACCGATGACAACAATGAGTGATCGAGAAGTATATGCTCCTAATTATGCAGATGGAACTAAACTTGCTCTCATCAGATACCCTCATGGTGGAACATTTGAAATACCTATTGTTACAGTAAACAATAAAAATAGAGAAGGTATTAAGATGATTGGTAAGACTTCCGTTGATGCTATTGGAATTAATAGTAAGGTGGCAGAACGATTGTCTGGGGCTGATTTTGATGGCGACACTGTAATGTGTATACCTACAGGTAATGGTAAAGTAAAAGTTGCTAATAAACCACCATTGAAAGAATTGGAAGGTTTCGATAATAAGTTAGAATACGGAACAGTGATGAAAATTGGCTCTGATAAAAAAGAACATTACTATCGTAATGGCAACGAAGTTCAGATTATGAAGAAGACTGATACCGAGATGGGACGAATTTCAAATCTTATTACCGATATGACATTGCTTGGGGCTGACGATCATGAAATAGCCCGAGCTGTTAAACATTCAATGGTTGTAATTGATGCCGAAAAGCATAAGCTCGATTACAAAGCTTCTGAAAAAGATAACAACATATCAGCTCTTATGAAGAAATACCAAGGTAAAGCGAGAGGTGGAGCTTCTACTATTGTATCTCGTGGCTCAGGGGAGAAAGATGTAGTCAAACGACAAGGAACCCCTAAGATTAATCAGAAAGGTAAAGATTGGTATGACCCGTCAAGACCAGAAGGGGCTTTGATTTACAGAAAAGCCGACGACGCTGATTACATAGTAACTAAGGTTAATAAACGTACTGGCGAAACCACAGAAGTGGTTAAGACTCGGACTCAGAAGTCTACTAAGATGGCAGAGACTGACGATGCTATGACATTAGTATCCGAGCGTAAACATCCTATGGAACTCGTGTATGCTGAATACGCCAATAGTATGAAAGCAATGGGAAATAAAGCACGGACTGAAATGGTGAATACCGGGAAAATTGCCTATAATAGAGATGCTAAGAGAAAATATGAAAATGAAGTAGAAAGTCTTACCGAAAAACTTAGAAAGGCTGAGCTTAATACTGTTAGAGAAAGAACTGCCAATAGAATGGCGGCGGCCACTGTCGCGGCTAAGAAGAAAGCAGCCGAGGATGCCGGAGAGAAATTAAAGTCTAAAGATATTAAGAAAGCAGGGCAAGTTGCCCTGACTAAATATCGTGAAGAAGTTGGATCTATCGCAAGAAAAGAAAGAAATATTATTATTAACGATAAAGAATGGGAAGCTATTCAATCAGGCGCTATTAGCGAGACAACTTTAAAACGAATACTTAACAATTGTGACCCGGATTCGTTAAGACAGCGTGCGATGCCTAAAGAATCAAAGACACTTACCACAGCTAAAATGAACCGAATCAAAGCGATGTCTGCATCGTATACAATAGCACAGATTGCAGATAAGCTTGGCGTTTCTACGTCAACTGTTTCTAAGTATCTTAAAGCAGCATAAAGAAAAGGAGTGAATTTGAATGACTAATGATTGTAGATTAACTACATTTGATAATCCTTTTGACCCATTTGAACAGTTCACTCAATGGTTTCTGTTTGATGTAGAAAAAGGTTACAACACTTGCTCGATATTAGGTAGGATTGAGCAAGTTACTGATGATATGTCAGAAAAAGAGTCTAATGAAGAGCATGAAAGAGCAATCGATACAATAATCGACAATGATTTCTTAAATATTTACAAAAAAGTTTGGCGAAATGGAAAACGTTTACCAACAGAAAGTAAGACACCAGCATAGAGAGCTAAAAAAGCATAGGGGGGGGTCTCGAAAATTACACCCCCTCCATGCATCGCGCCGGTCCTCGAAAAATCTGCGGAGGTTAATTTATATTTCACAATCCGGGAAAAATTCTAGGTTGATTCCATTTATATTTATTATTAGTTGGAGGTTTTTATATGGAAGAATGGAAAAACATAAGAGGTAATCCGAATTATATAGTATCTAACACGGGTAGAGTTAGAAGAAAAGGAAATAACAAGGATCATTCAATGCGAGATACAAAAGGTTATCTTACAACTGATTTATATAGAAATGGTAAACGAAAAAAAGCTAGAGTCCATCGTCTCGTTGCTGAGGAATTTGTTCCAAATCCTTATAATAAACCAGAAGTAAATCATAAAGATGGAGATAAACACAATAATAATGCATCAAATCTTGAATGGGTAACTAAAAAAGAAAATTGTAGACATGCTTGGGATAACGGTTTAGTTAGACCATCATACGGAATGCAAGGTAAGAAAAATCCAAAAGCAGGTAGACATGGAAGACCGTTTATGATAGTTGAAACTGGCGAAATTTTTAAGACTCTCGAAGAATGTGCTAAAGAAATTAACGGAAACAATAGACATATAAATGATTGTCTTAGGGGTAGGCAGCGAACCCATAGAGGATATCATTTCAAATATTTATAAATAATATTATGCGGTGTTCAGAGGGGTTTATAGGTATTACTTGGTTGAGTTGATGGTCTATTAAGTTTTCTGGTTACTTTTGTCATACGGTTTATCTCCTTTCGCCTCCTAAAAAGTAGGTCGTTCACCCTATAAACCCTTCTGAAGACCACATAAACTATACAAATAATACATGAGAGGAGGTTGCGAATATGGCTAAAGTGAAAAAAACTGGTACTACTCGTAAGATTAGACCAGCAATGACTCCGGAAGCTAGAGAGAATCAGATGATTGCTCTTGCTATGGACGCAGCTGAACGACAACTATTAGACGGTTCAGCTTCTTCTCAGGTGATAACACATTTTTTAAAGCTCGGTACAGAAAGAGAAAGACTTGAACGAGAGAAACTTGAGAAAGAGAATGAACTTCTTAGAGCAAAAACAGAAGCTATAGAATCTGGAGAAGAGATGAAAAGTTTATATGAAGAAGCCATCAAAGCTATGAGAAATTACGCAGGACAAGGTGATGCTGATGAGTATTAAAACATACAGCGAATTAATCAAAATACCAACGTTTAAAGAACGATTCCGATACCTTAAACTACCCGGACAAGTTGGTGCTGACACTTTCGGATTTGATAGATGGCTTAATCAGGCATTCTACAAATCTAAAGAATGGCTCGCTATTCGAGACTTTGTGATATTCAGAGACAACGGTTGTGATCTTGGTATAGAAGGTCGAGATATCCATGGACGAGTTTTAATTCATCACATGAACGCCATAACAAAAGAAGATATTTTGAATAGAAGCGATTTTTTATTAAATCCAGAGTATTTAATTACAACAATGAAAGTTACACATGATGCTATTCACTATGGTGATGAAAGTATATTATTTGTTGAACCGACAATTAGGACGAAAAATGATACTTGTCCATGGCGTCACGATTAACAAGAAAGGAGGTATTACTGTGGAAAGCATACTTACGTCAATTAAGTTGCTACTTGGAATCACAGAAGATTACGATTATTTCGATGCTCAAATAATTACCCACATAAATTCTGTTTTTATGATTCTCACACAGCTGGGTGTTGGTCCCCCAGAAGGATTCATTATTAATGATAAGTCTAATACATGGAATGAATTTATCCCAGATGGAAAGAATCTTGAACTTGTAAAATCATATATTCATTTGAAAGTTAGAACACTTTTTGACCCACCTTCAAGTTCCGTTGTCATGGAAAGCACTAATAGAATGATTAATGAATTCGAATGGCGTCTCAATGCAGCAGCGGAATCTAACGCACAGGAGGTGAACAAAAAATGAATGATTATGTTTTAATGCATCATGGTATAAAAGGTCAGAGATGGGGAATTAGAAGATATCAGAATAAAGACGGAAGTCTTACTCCGGCTGGACGCAAGAAAGTGGCTAAGCTGAAATCTCAGTATACTGAATTGACTGGAAAACAGCTTAGACGAAGTCCTACTAAAAAATCAAGTTCTTCCAACAGTGAATCAAAATCTCAAAATGAAAGTTTAGAAGAGAAGACAAAAAAACTTCAGACACAGAAGTCTTATCTCCAGACACAGAAAGACGTTCTGGATTTACAGAGGCAAATTTCGGCGATGAGTCCACGTAAGATTTCTAAAGGGAAATCGTTTGTTCAGAAGTTTGGCGGAACAATTGCTAAAACAGCATGGAACGATGTAGGAAAACCAACCCTTAATAAATATCTTGAAAAAAAAATGGGTTTGAAGGACACAGTTAGTGAGTCCGAACGATTGGCGAAAGAAGCCAAAGATTACGAAAATCGACAAAAAGTCGATAAAGGACAGCAGTATTTCAAAGAAGGAAAATACGCCGAGAAGAAAAAACATGACAGTTCTAATGAGACTGAACGAACAGAAACTTGGTCTGGTACTGTAGAAGGCGAGGGTACCAGTAGAGCTAAACGTCAACAGAAAACTCGATCGGGGCGAAACGATGAACCAATCGATGTTGAATGGGCAGAAGTTAATTCTTACAGAAGACCAAATTATCCTCTGTTGCCAGTGAAAAAGAAGAAAAAGAAGTAGGTGAATAATTATGGCTTTATCAAACACTGCCACGCCAAAGTATTACGGCATGTTTCGTGAAGCCGTAATGAGAGGCGAAATTCCAGTCTGTGAAGAGATGGAAATGGAAATGAATCGAATAGATGCTTTAATTGATAACCCTGGGGTTTGGTATGATGACCAAGCAATTCAGGGTTTTATTAATTATTGCGAAAACGAGCTTACTCTAACCGATGGTGAGGATTTACATCTACTTGATTCATTCAAACTTTGGGCCGAGCAAATATTTGGCTGGTATTACTTTGTTGATCGAAGTATCTATGAACCAGATCCAGATGGGCATGGTGGACATTATGTAACCAAAACACTTAAGAAACGATTGATTACTAAACAGTATTTGATCGTAGCTCGAGGTGCTGCTAAATCAATGTACGCAAGTTGTATACAGAATTACTTCTTGAATGTTGATACAGCAACAACTCATCAGGTTACTACGGCCCCGACGATGGCCCAGGCTGAAGAAGTTATGTCTCCGATAAAAACCGCGATCACAAGGTCGAGAGGCCCACTCTATAAGTTCTTAACTGAAGGTTCTATCCAGAACACGACTGGATCTAAGGCAAATCGTGTTAAGCTGGCTTCGACTAAGAAAGGAATTCAGAATTTTCTGACAGGTTCACTTCTTGAAGTCAGACCGATGTCAATTGATAAGCTTCAGGGTTTACGAGTTAAAGTTGCAACTGTCGATGAATGGCTATCTGGAGACATTCGAGAAGATGTTATCGGCGCTCTTGAACAGGGTGCTGCAAAAGAACAAAGTGGCGGTAAGAATGACGACTATCTGATTATCGCTATTAGTTCAGAGGGTACAGTCCGTAATGGTAGTGGTGACACAATCAAAATGGAATTAATGAAGATACTTAAGGGCGAGTACAATGCTCCTCATACTTCTATCTTCTGGTACAAACTTGATTCCATCGATGAAGTATCCGATCCGGCAACATGGCTCAAAGCAAATCCTAACATCGGAAAGACTGTTACATATGATACTTATCAGTTAGATGTAGAAAGAGCAGAAAAGAACCCAGCAGCAAGGAACGATATCCTTGCAAAACGATTCGGTATACCTATGGAGGGTTATACATACTTCTTCACTTACGAAGAAACGCTCCCTCATAGAAAGAAAGAATACTGGCAGATGTCTTGTGCTCTTGGGGTCGATTTATCGCAGGGTGATGACTTCTGTGCTTTCACATTTATGTTCCCATTACGAGATGGATCATTTGGAATCAAGACTCGAAATTACATAACAGAGTTAACACTTATGAAATTGCCGTCTGCTATGAGAATCAAGTATGACGAGTTTATGAAAGAAGGTAGCTTAATAGTTATGCCTAAAACTGTTTTGGATATGATGGACGTTTATGAAGACTTAGATAATCATATCGCTGAAAGAGAATACGATGTTCGATGCTTTGGTTATGACCCATACAATGCTCGAGAGTTTGTTGAGCGATGGGAACGAGAGAATGGTCCATTCGGAATTGTTAAAGTAATTCAAGGAGCTAAGACTGAGTCTGTTCCTCTTGGTGAGTTGAAGAAACTTGCCGAAGAGAGAATGCTTCTATTCGATGAAGACTTAATGACATTTACAATGGGTAACTGTATCACCCTTGAAGATACAAATGGAAACCGAAAACTTTTGAAGAATCGATATGACCATAAGATAGATGCTGTCGCAGCTATGATGGATGCTTATGTCGCCTTCAAGATTAATAGAGAAGCTTTTGAGTAAGGAGGCTAACATGGAATTAAAAGAAACCATTGATCTCATGAATAGTGACAATTATAAAGAGAGATTAAAAGCCGAGTATCTTCAGGTAAAGATTCGTTATGAAAAATTACGAAAGATGCTCATTAAGTTGGATGCCGGAACACTCGACTTCACTCCAAAATGCACTAAAGCATTACTTCTTGAGCAGAAGCGATATATGGGTGAGTATATCCGCTGTTTAGAAGTTAGAGCTGAGGTTGAAGGTGTAGAGCTCGAATAGAGGTGACGATTAATGATGAATGATAACGAATTAATGCATTATGGTGTTCTCGGTATGAAATGGGGGGTACATAGAGGTAGAGTTGCCCAGTCATACGGTAAAGCTGTGGCTAAAAGAAATAAGCTTGACAAACGAGTGGAAGTTGCAAAAGCTAAAGCTCAGAAAGCCACAGTTAAAGCTAATACTGGAGTGTCTGCCAAGTACAAAAAGTTACAGGCCACGGCTGATAAATACCAGCGTAAAGCTGATAAGAAGAAATACGGATTTATTCCGAATCAGAAGAAAGCGGCTAAGCTTCAGGTTAAGGCTGATAGAGTTCGGTTCAAAGCCAACAAGTACAAAGATAAATCTGAACGTCGCGATATGAAAGCGGGTAAAGCTCAAACTGATTACATTCGTGCTCAGCGTAAAGCTCAGAAGTGGGCTAAACAGATGGATAAGACGTTTAAAGGTAAGAATATTTCTCAAATGAGTAAAAAACATAAAGATTCGGGAAAGAATTATGTAAAAAGAAGATTAGCTTAAAAGCGGCAAATCTATAGAGCGAAAACCGAGAGGTGACGGCGAGTAGCTCTCTGTCGCTTAACCATAAAAGGAGAAAATCAAAATGGAAATTAATATTGGAACAAGGCTGAAACACGCCTTTAATGCTTTTATGAATAAAGATCCAACTTTTATACCTAAAGGATCGAGTTATTCTAGCAGACCAGATAGACCCAGACTTTCTCGAGGAAATGAACGGTCTATCATAACTTCAATATTTAACCGTATTGCTCTCGATGTCGCTGGAATAGACATCAAACATTGCAGACTCGACGAAAACAATAGATACATAGAAGATATTAAGTCAAATCTTAATGAGTGTCTTAGTACAGAGGCTAACATCGATCAGACTGGACGAGCATTTATTCAGGATGTAGTTATGTCTATGCTTGATGAGGGCTGCGTTGCTATAGTACCAGTAGACACTACAATCAATCCAAAGATCACAAGTTCTTATGACATATTGTCTATGCGAACTGGAAAGATTTTAGATTGGTATCCAGAACACGTAAGAGTTCGAGTGTATAACGATAAGACTGGCGAGAAAGAAGATATTCTTCTACCAAAGAAACAAGTTGGCATTATTGAGAATCCATTATATGCAGTTGTAAATGAGCATAACTCAACCATGCAAAGGTTAAAAAGAAAGCTGGCTTTACTGGATGTGACAGATGAACAAACGGCATCCGGTAAGTTGGACTTAATTATACAGTTACCTTATGTTGTTAAAACAGAAGCAAGGCGTGAGCAGGCTAATCGACGACGACAGGATCTCGAAGAACAGTTAGCTGGTTCTAAGTATGGAATAGCTTATGCTGATGGTACTGAGAAGATAACCCAGTTAAATCGATCACTCGAAAACAATCTTCTAAAGCAAATAGAATACTTAACTAATATGGTGTATAGCCAGTTAGGTATTACGCAAGAGGTTCTCAATGGAACCGCCGATGAAAAAACTATGCTGAACTATAATAATAGGACAGTTGAGCCTATTCTGTCAGCAATTGTGAACGAAATGAAACGAAAGTTTCTCACTAAAACAGCTCGGTCACAGGGACAGTCGATCTCCTATTTCACAAACCCATTCAAGCTTGTTCCAGTTAATGAAATAGCTGAAATCGCTGATAAGTTTACTCGAAATGAGATTACGACATCCAACGAGATAAGGCAGGTAATCGGAATGAAACCATCTGATGATCCTAAGGCAGATGAACTTACAAACAGTAATATAAGTCAGCCAGACCAAACTATGCTGCCTTATGATGAAATGACTGAAGATTCTGAAGAAGGAGGAGAAATTCAAAATGGGTAGTTATGACTTTGGCGGATGGGCTACACGAAACGATTTAAAGTGTAGTGATGGAAGAACAATCCGCAGAGACGCATTCAAAGATAATGATGGATGCAAAGTCCCATTAGTTTGGAATCATGAACATAATGACCCGAATGCTGTATTAGGTCATGCCATGCTTGAAAACCGTGATGACGGCGTTTATGCATATGGTAAGTTTAATGATACTGAACAGGGGCAACATGCTAAGAAATTACTCCAGAACGGGGATATTAGATCCTTGTCTATTTGGGCTAACCAGCTTAAACAGATTGGTTCTGATGTAATGCATGGGAATATTAGAGAACTTAGTCTTGTATTATCCGGAGCTAATCCTGGAGCATATGTAGACTTTGTAATGGCTCACAGTGAAGGTGAAGAGGATACTATGTATGCTTCTTATGATGAGAACATCATGCTCTATCACTCTGATGAGCCTAAAGAAAAGAAAGGAGAACCGGATATGGGAGACGATAATAAAGCACCTGAAAATTCTGGATCTAAAAAAACAATACAGGAAGTTATTGATAGTATGACCGAAGAACAGCAAGAGGCCATGTATGCAATGGTCGGCCATGCTCTTGAAGAGAATGGCGTATCTGATGACGATAGTAATGATGATGACGAGGAGGAAGATGGAATGAAGCATAACGTATTCGATAAAGAAGAAATGCAGCAGCCAAATGTACTTAGCCACTCCGATGAGGAAGCTATTATTTCTTTAGCTAAACAGAGTGGTGTAGGTAGTCTAAAAACAGCTATGGAAATTTATGCTGAGGAGAACTTTGGTGATACTCTCGCGCACGGTGTATTCACTGATGCTGATACTGAGAAATTATTCCCAGAGTACGAGCTGCTTAAGAAAGGCGAACCTGAGACACTGGAAAGAGACCAGAGCTGGATTGCAGCAGCAATTTCTAAGATTCATAAATCTCCATACAGCCGTATTCGTACAAGACAGGCAGATGCTCGAATTGCTGAGCTGAAAGCTAAAGGTTACCAGAAAAAAGGTAACTACAAACAGAACATGGAAGATATCAAGATGATTGGAAGAACAACTGATCCTCAGACTATCTACATTAAGGACGATATGCATCGTGATGACATTATTGATATCACTGATTTCGATGTAGTGGCATATCAGTGGAATCTCATGCGCCATATTCTTAATGAGACTCTTGCTATGGCGGCTTTAGTCGGTGATGGTCGTGAAGAAGGAGACCCTGATAAGATTCACGAAGATCATATCCGTTCCATTTGGCATGATGACGAATTATATTGTATTCATCAGGATGTAGACTTTGAAGCAGCGAAGACTAAACTCCAGGGAACAAATACTGGAGCAAATTTCAGCGAGAATTATATCAAGGCTGAAGCTATGATTGAGGCGGCTTTATACTCTCGTGAAAAATTCAAAGGTTCTGGAACACCGGATCTTTACTGTACGCCACATCTGTTAAACGTTATGTTATTAGCTCGTGATCTGAATGGTCGTAGAATCTATGACTCCAAGTCAGATCTTGCAGCAGCTCTTAACGTTGGTGAAATCCACACTGTAGAGCAGTTCGAAGGACTTCAGAGAGAAGACAGCACTGGTAAGAAACATAAGATGCTCGGTTTGTTTGTAAACCTCGCTGACTATCAGTTTGGTTCTACAAAGGGTGGGGAAGTTACTAAGTTTGAGGATTTCGATATGGACTTCAACAGATATAAATATATGCTCGAGACACGTTTATCTGGTTCTCTTATCAAACTTTACTCTGCTATCGCTCTCGAAGAACCCGTAGCGTAATATACGAATATTAGGAGGGATTTATTATGGATAGAATTTTTCATCATGATGACACAATGTATGAAGCAGCAACCAAGGTTTATGTAAAATCTGACGGTTATGCATACTTGGAAGAAGGTTTCAAAACCAAGGTTTCAGCTGACGTTCTGGAAGACCTGTTTGTTAGGGGGCTGATTATTGTTGATACAGGAGTAATGTATAAACCTATCAGCTTCAAAGTTGTAAGCAAGGTTGCTACAGTTACTTATGCTAAGACTAACGGTACAACAGCTACACAGGCTGATCTTGCCACAGCTAAATCTGCCTAGGTGAAATATTATGAGTAAATGGTTTGGTAAAATCGGCTATGCTATAACAGGAGAAACTGAGCCTGGCGTGTGGGAAGATACTATTGTCGCAAGAGATTACTACGGGGATCTAATCAGTGATAAATATATGCGTCAGTTGTCAGGCAATGTCAACGATGACATCAATCTCACGAGTGTGATTAGCATTATAGCCGATCCATTTGCTTATGAGAATTGCTCACATATGGCGTACGCTGAAATCATGGGAGCTAGATGGAAGATCACTGATATAGACATCAAGCCCCCTCGATTAAATCTTACAATAGGAGGTGTCTACAATGGGAACACGGATTGAACTTCAGAGTAAGTTAGAAGAGTTACTTGGTAGTAGACAGGTTTATTACCAGCCTCCCGAAACCGTCAAAATGGAGTATCCGGCTATTGTATACTCCAAAAGTAATGTTAAGACTACTAGTGCCAATGACACTAAGTATTCTAAAATCAATAGGTATGACGTAACAGTCATATCTAAGAAACCCGACGATCCAGTTCTTGATAAGTTGTTAGGTTTGCCGTATTGCTCTTATGATAGATATTACAAATCTGACAATCTTAATCATGATACATTTAGTTTATATTTTTAAAGGAGGGCAAATAAATGGCTACTCAGAGATTAACATGGGACGATGCCGGTAAAAGACTTTATGAAACCGGTGTAAAACAGGGAGTTTTTTACCCACAGGACGATAACGGCACATACCCAAAAGGCATAGCTTGGAATGGTCTTACAGCTGTAACTGAATCTCCAGAGGGAGCAGAACCTACTCCATTATATGCTGATGATATTAAGTATTTGAATCTTCTTTCTACAGAGGAATTCAAAGCCACTGTTGAAGCTTATACATATCCGGACGAATTTGCAGAATGCGACGGTTCTGGATCTCTTGTTGAAGGTGTTACTATCGGTCAGCAGGATCGTAAGCCATTTGGTCTTAGTTACAGAACTTCACTCGGTAATGATGTTAAAGGTAATGAATATGGTTACAAGCTTCATATTGTATACGGTTGTCTTGCTGCTCCATCCGAGAAAGCATACGCTACCGTAAACGATTCACCAGAAGCTATTACTTTCTCTTGGGAAGTATCAACTACACCTGTTAATGTAACTGGATTCAAACCTACAGCATCTCTTACCCTTAATTCTGTTAAACTTGGCGCAACTAAGATGAAAGCTATTGAGGACGTTCTGTATGGTAGTTCAACAGCAGAAGCTCGCTTACCATTACCAGATGAAATTAAGTCTATTATCGAAGGCGCTGCGGCGTAAATTAAATACCATTAGGACCCTGTCTATGTAGGCGGGGTCTTTTTGTTTCTAAAAATGAAAGGAGAAAAACTATGTTAAAGAAGGAAATTACTTATAAGGATTATAACGGAACTGAGAGAACTGAATCATTCTATTTCAATCTTAGCCAGGCAGAGCTTATGGAAATGGAGATGAGCACTTCAGGCGGATACGCCGAAATGGTTCAGGCAATTGTAGCAGCTCAGGATTCACCATCTATTATTAAGATTTTCAAGGATCTTATCCTTAAGGCTTATGGCGAGAAATCTCCAGATGGTAAGAGATTCATTAAATCCAATGAGCTTTCAACAGCTTTCTCTCAGACAGAAGCTTACTCTAATTTGTTCATGGAATTAGCTACAGATGCTGACAAAGCAGCAGAATTCGTGAATGGAATTATCCCAGCTGATGTTGCAGCAGAAGCAGCTAAACAGGGGATTGCTCCAGTTGTTTAATTAAATATGAAAACAATGGAGGATGAGTGATGCTTACTATAACAATACCGGCTACCGAATCGGAACAATGGGATGAAGTCAAAGAAGAATTTGTCTATCAAACTGTTGAGAAAGAGCAGGTGTTGCACTTAGAGCATTCACTCATCGCTCTTTCTAAGTGGGAGTCAAAATGGCATAAACCTTTTCTAACTGATAAGGAGCTGACTCTTGATGAAACAATAGATTATATAAAATGTATGACACTCGATAAGAATATTGATTCTAAAGTGTACGACCGATTAACTCAATCGAATATTGTAGAAATTCGAGAATACATGAACGATTCGATGACCGCCACAACATTTCCTAAACGTAGCGAGTCAAAAAATAACGGAGAGCAGACTACGTCTGAACTTATTTATTATTGGATGATAGCCAACAATATTCCTGTCGAGTTTGAAAAATGGCATATTAAAAGACTCTTCACTTTGATAAGGGTATGTAGTGTTAAAAATTCACCACCAAAGAAAATGAGTCGAAACCAAATTCTTAGACAAAATGCTGAGTTGAATGCTGCTCGGCGAAAACAATTACATACTAAGGGGTGATAGAAATGGCTACAGTAAGCAAAAAGTGTATCGATCTCGTAAAAGATTTCGAAGGATGTAGATTGAAAGCCTACAAAGATGAAGTGGGGGTGTGGACCATTGGTTATGGTATCACAAACTCCGACAAGAGTATCACCAAAACAACTATTAAATCTGGACTTACGATTTCTCAGGCTACAGCAGAATCATGGATTACTAAATCGTTGAACCAGAAGTATCTTCCTCTTGTAATGAAGTACAACAACACATACAAGTGGAACCAGAATGAAATCGACGCTTTAGTTTCGTTTGCTTATAACATCGGCTCTATCAAACAGCTTACTAATAATGGAACTCGAAGTAGAAAAGAGATTTCAACAGCTATGCTTAAGTATAACAAAGCTGGCGGCAAAGTATATCGTGGTCTTACTCGTCGTAGAGTCGCAGAACAGAAATTGTTCTTGACACCAGTAGAGACTGCTAAAAAGAAAACAGTAGAAAAAGACTACACAAAAGATAGAGTTGCCGGCGTCAAATATTTTAGCACGTTGAAGAACGACGACGTTAAATCCATTACGGAGTTCTTACATAACAGAGAAATTGGTGCTGGCAGTAATAATTTAGGTAAGATTGCGGCAGCTAATGCTGATAGTACAGAAGTTAAAAACGCGTTATTCGCACTCGCAAAGAAAGGTCTACTTATCAAACCTGATGGTTTGAATAAATGGACTTCCAAGTAGGAGGTAGCAGTTTGATAACTTTTAGACAAAAGGGCGATTTCTCTAAGGCTTCTCGATATCTTGAAAGACTTAAAGAAGCTGCAAAACTCGGCGTGTTAGATAAGTACGGCCGAGAAGGAGTGGCCGCCCTTGCGTCTGCTACGCCGACAGAAACTGGTTTAACAGCCAGTTCGTGGACTTATGAAATAGAACGTAAAGGAAGCTCTGTTTCTATAGTCTATAAAAACTCAAACATTAACAAAGGTGTTCCTATTGCAGTTATCTTGCAGTATGGACATGGAACTGGAACTGGCGGATGGGTTCAGGGTCGAGATTATATCAATCCGGCTATTCAACCAGTTTTTGATAGAATTGCTGATGAAGCTTGGAAGGAGGTTACTAAGATATGAGTACGACTGTTGACAGTAGAGTCGTTGAGATGCGATTTGATAACAAACAGTTTGAGAGTAATGTTCAGACCAGTATGTCGACAATCGATAAATTAAAGCAAAAGTTAAATCTATCTGGTGCCGCCAAAGGGCTGGACAACCTTGATAAAGCATCTAAAAATGTTGATATGAATGGACTTAGCCGTGGTGTCGAATCCGTAACTGCTAAATTCTCGGCACTACAAGTTATGGGTATGACCGCCTTAGCTAATATCACAAATTCAGCTGTAAATCTAGGTAAACGAATGGTTTCAGCGTTGACAACTACCCCTATAACTGATGGTTTAAAAGAGTATGAACTACAAATCAACTCAGTTCAGACAATAATGGCAAATACCGGCGAAAATGTTAAAACTGTTAATGCAGCTCTTGACGAACTTAATAATTATGCCGATTTGACAATTTATAATTTCGCTGAAATGACTCAAAATGCAGGCACGTTTACTGCCGCACTTGGTAAAGGTAGCCTCGAAAAAGCGATGATTTCAATCAAAGGTATCGGTAACTGGGCTGCGTATGCTGGAGCTAATGCTTCTGATATGTCAAGAGCTACATTTCAGCTTGGTCAAGCCCTAGCACAAGGCAGCGTTAGACTTCAGGATTGGATGTCGATTGAACATACTTCAGGCATGGCCGGTCAGAATTTTCAGAATGCGTTCAAGGAAACTGCCAAATCAGTTGGTATAGACGTTGATTCGTTAATCGAGAAAAATGGTAGTTTCCGAGAAAGTTTGAAAGAAGGTTGGCTTAGCACCGATGTCTTCATGAAAACAATGGAGAAATTCGCCAATGATAAATCCATGACTGATGCCGCCACTAAAGTTAAGACGTTTAGTCAGTTGATAGGTACAGTCGGTGAAGCTCTTGGTACTGGGTGGGCTACCACATGGCGTATTATTATTGGTGATTTCGAGGAAGCTAAATCCTTATGGACTGGTGTTAATGATGTTATTAGTGGATTTATTAACAAAATGTCTGACGCTAGAAATAGCTTACTTGAGAGCGCTCTTGGCAAAGGATTTACAAGTCTTTCTGATAAGATTATGAAGATTGTAGAACCAGTTAAAAAGACTTCCGAGACTATTAAGAAATCGGTCGATACAGTTTCAAAATTAGGAAATGTCGTAGATAAAGTAATACTTGGTAAATTCGGTAATGGAGAAGATCGTTTCAAGGCTTTAACCAAAGCTGGACAGAATTATTATCGAGTGCAGAATAAAGTTAACGAAACCCTCGGCAATAGTTTTCGTTATACTAAAGAACAGATTGCTTCTCAAGATAAGATACTTGGAATAAAAAACAAAGTAACTACAAAAACAAAAGAAGAGTCTAAAGAAACAGACAATCTTACAAGGGCTCAAAAAATGCAAATTCTGAACCTTACCCAATTGTCTGAGGCTCAATTAAAATCGAAAGGGTATACTGACAAACAGATAGCTTCGATAAATGAGCTTAAAGAAACCGCAAAAAAACTTGGTATTCCCATAGACGAATTTATACTTAATATAGACAAACTTAATGGACGATTATTATTAATAAACTCATTCAAGAACATAGGACAAAGCATTGTTAAAGTTTTCAAAGCTATTGGAGATGGATGGCAAGAAGTCATTGATCCGATGAGTGCTGATGATTTATTCAACATAATTGCAGCGTTTCATAAGTTCACACGTTCTTTAATTATGACTGATGAGACAGCTGACAAGCTCAAAAGGACATTCAAAGGAGTATTCGCTCTACTCGATATAATCACAACAATAACTGGAGGCGGTTTAAAATTAACACTTAAGGGCATCTCTGCGGTTCTAAATATATTCGGACTTAGTTTGTTAGATGTTACAGCTATTGCTGGTGATTTTATAATATCTATCAGGGACTTTTTATTTAGCAACAATTTGATTACCAGTAGTTTCAAAGTATTAGCTTCTGGCGTCAAAATGGTGGTTAGTTTATTTGAAAAGTTAATCGATACAATCAGCGAATTACCACAAGTTCAAAAATTCTTTAAGGAGATAGAAAATATTGATCTGACGGAAGTGGGTAACAATATTCTAGAAGGATTAAAGAATGGATTGAAAGACGGGGTACATACAATTCCTAGTATTCTTATTGAAATAGGTAAGGGTATTCTCGACGCCATTAAAGGCGTTCTCGGAATTCATTCCCCATCCACGAAAATGTATGAGATAGGATTAAATGTCATTCAAGGTCTTGTTAACGGCATTAAAGACGGTCTTGGAAAAATTATTGATATTTCAAAAATAATAGCTTCTAAGCTTTATGAGACAGTAAACGATGTAGATTGGAATAAAGTATTCGTTGTGGCATCTACAATCGGCTTAGGATTAGTCGTTAAAAGAATAGGCGATATTCTCGACAAATTCGCAAGTCCGTTCGAAGGTCTCGGTTCTGTACTTGAATCAGCGAGTGGAGTGATTGAAGCCTCTACAAAGAATGTTCAGAGAATTCTTAAGAATACTTCCAAAGTAATTAAGAGCTTCTCTAAAGTTCTTAATGCTAAAGCATGGCAAATGAAAGCTAGTGCTTTGAAAGATATGGCTATATCTATTGCTATTCTTGCTGCGGCTGTTTATGTACTAGCTCAGCTTGACGTTGCTCAATTAGCAAAAGGAGTTGTTGTTATTGGACTTCTTGCAGTAATACTTGTCGGACTCGCTGTGGCGATGAATAAATTTGCTAGTTCGGAAATTGCTTTAGAAAAGAGCAATAGAGGTTTTAGCGTTAAGGGACTAAAAACATCTTTAATCAGTATTGGGATTGGTATATTACTCATAGCGACAACTGCCAAAATGTTGGGAGGAATGAATCCAGATGAGATGAAACAAGGCTTCATTGGATTAGCTGGTGTCGTCGCTGCTATAGCAGTTGTCTTCGCCGCATTCGGAACCTTTGTCAAAGGTAAGTCTGCTCAGAACATCGACAAAGCAGGAAAGATGATAAAGAAGATGGCTACAGCTATGCTTCTTATGGCTATTGTTGTCAAACTGGTTGGTATGCTTTCTCCTGAAGAGATGAAAAAAGGTGTTGCATTTGCTGTATGTTTTGTGGCTTTTGTTGCAGCATTAACTAAGATCACGTCAATCGGCGGTAAGAGTGTTGATAAGCTCGGCGGTATGATGATTAAGATGGCTTTCGCTATGACACTGATGGTAGGTGTCGTTAAGCTTGCCGGTCACTTATCTGCTGAAGAAATGCTTAAAGGCGCTGCATTTGCGGCAGCATTCGTGTTGTTTGTATATGGTATAAAGAAAGCCGTAAGTGCTGATCGTGGAACTGGAATGACTAAGCTTAGTGCTTTACTGTTGTCTGTTTCATTCGCTATGACGCTGATGATGGGAGTTATTAAGCTAGCCGGGCAGTTATCAGCATCTGAAATGCTCAAAGGCGTAGTATTCGCTGGAGCATTTGTATTATTCGTTAAGACGTTAGTGAATTCCGTCAAAATGGATTCTGGAAGTTCGATAGCAAAGGTTAGTGGACTGCTGTTATCAATGTCTGTATCCATGTTACTTATGGTTGGCGTGATGAAACTTGTCGGTATGCTCTCAGCAAGCGAGATAATAAAAGGTACCGCTGCTGTAGTAGCGTTCGGAGCTTTAATGATCGCTATGGTTAAAGCTGTAAAAACGGCTGGCCCTGGCGCTGGTAAAGTGGCTGGAACATTAACAGCCATGGCTGTAGCTATTGGTATCATGGCAGGCGTTAGTGCACTGCTCAGTATGGTTGATATAGCTAGTTTGGTTAAAGGATTGACAGCCGTTGGATTATTATCAGTAATGCTTACAGCTATGATCTGGGCTACCAGAGGGGCAAGTGACTGTATGAAGAATCTTATAGTCATGACAACAGCTATTGCTATTATGGCGGGCGCTGTAGCTCTGTTATCTTTACTTGATACAAAGAAACTCGCTGGGGCAACTATATGTCTGTCTACTTTGATGGGTATGTTTGCTATCATGTCAAAGTCGACACCGTTGATAGTTGGATCTGGTAAGTCATTAGCAATTATGGTTGCAGTTATTGCAGCTTTAGCTGGTATCTGTTACATACTAGCAAGTCTTCCAGCAGAAGCTACAATCGGATCAGCAGTAGCATTATCCACCATGTTGTTGTCAATGGCTGGAGCTTTGACTATCATGAGTAAAATTGGACCAGTAAGTGCAAATGCTCTTGTGGCTATTGGCGTTCTTACTGCGGTAATGGGTGCTATTGGATTGATACTTGGTTTACTTAACAAGTATGATTTAAATGCATCAGTCACAAACGCTACAACATTATCGGGTGTTTTAATAGCTTTAGCGGCTGCTACGAAGATACTTAGTACAGTTTCTTCTGTTAGTGGATCAGCTTTAGCGGCTATCTCAGTCCTCACATTAGTTATGGGTGGAGTGGGAGTCATTCTTGGATTACTTAATAAGTATGACTTAAAAGCCGATCTGGAAACTACAAAAGCATTATCTATGGTGCTTATTGCATTGTCGACGTCATGTGCTATTCTTGCTCCAATTGGTGCGATAGCAGGTCCAGCAGCTACCGGAGCAGCTCAATTAATGTTAGCTGTTGGTGCAGCTGCATCGGTATTGGTTGGTGTAGCTGGACTTGTAGATTTGATACCTGGAGCTCAGCAATTCCTTGATGGAGGTATTCAGGTTCTTGAGAAACTTGGTTATGGTCTTGGTGCATTCTTCGGAAACATTGTCGGTGGATTTACTGCTGGCGCTACTTCCGGATTACCAGAGATTGCTGAGAATCTTAAGTCATTTGTAAATACTTTCAGTGGAATTGATAGTTCATCTTTTGATGGCGTTAAGACATTAGCTGACGTTATCACCGAAATAAGTGCCGCTAGTATTTTCGAGGGTATTTCGAGATTCTTAAACTTCGGTCAAGATCCGATGAAACAGTTTGCTGAGAACGTTGAAATACTTGTTGGTACTCTAGTTAGAGTATCTAACAAGCTTAATGAATCTGGTGGTGTCGATACAACTGCAATAGAGAAAATCTCTAATGTTGGTAAAATTTTCTCATCATTACAATCATCAATCGAACCGGCAAATGGTTTACTACAAGCTATAACTGGCGAAAAGAATCTTTGTGATTTCGGTAATCAGATCTCGGCTTTTGTTGATAACATAAAAAACGCAATATCAGCTGTATCAGGTATTTCAACGGATAATCTAACAAACCTTGAATCATTAGCTAATGTCGGTAAAGTGTTTACATCCTTACAATCTTCAATAGAACCAGCATTGGGTCTTAAACAGGCTATAATGGGTTCGAAAGATTTAGGTGATCTAGGAACACAAATAACATCGTATGTCAATTCAATCAAAATGGCATTATACGCTGTGTCTGGTATGCCGACCGAAGGATTAACAAATCTTGAATCTATAGCTAATATAGGTTTAGCATTCACAAAAATACAATCTACAGTATCTCCCGCTAATGGCTTATTACAAGCTTTAGCTGGATCTAAAGATATTGGAACACTTGGTACTCAAGTTGCTACATATGCGTATTCAATACGTGCAGCTGTTACAGCGGTCGCTGGTATATCTGCTGAAGGATTAACAAATCTTGAATCTATAGCTAATATAGGTTTGATGTTTACCAAATTACAATCTACTGTCGAACCGGCAAATGGTTTACTACAAGCTTTAGCTGGATCTAAGAGCCTTGGTAATTTCGGTTTTCAAGTATCAACGTTTGCGTCACAGTTAAAGACTGCATCAAGTTCTTTATCTGGAGAAAACGCTGTCGACATGTCTGCTATTCAGAATGCTGTAAACGCTGGTCAGATGCTATCTGCTCTTCAGAAAGCATTACCAGAAGAACATTGGTTCGATGGCAAGATGAATCTTAAGCAGTTTGGAACTAAGATTTCAGCCTTCGGCACAGCCATGAAATCATTCGGCGATTCTGTTGCAGAAGCTGATACAAGCAAGATCTCTTTATCTATAACATTAGCTAAAAGAATTGCTGCCTTTGCTAAGAGTATTGTTGATTTAGATACATCCGGAATCAGCAACTTCAAAGTAGCTAGTCTTGGTAAATCTATCAAATCATATAGTGATTCGGTATCCGGTTTGAACGCCGGCACAGTGTCTAGTTCAATAACAGCAGCAAATAGACTTAAATCATTCATCTCGAGTCTTGCTGGACTAGATACAAGTGGTGTATCCAAGTTCAAATCTGCTATTTCTGAATTAGGTAAGACCAATGTCAGTCAGGTAGCTTCTGCGTTTAGTAAAGGTACAAGTAAGATTACAAGCGCCGGTACTAAACTTACAAAGGCATTATCCAGCGGAATTAAGTCTAATTCAGGTGCCGTCACATCAGCAGCTACGAGCATGGTTAGTTCGATGCAGAAATCCATCACCGGTAAAGCATCAACATTTAATGCGTCCGGTAGTAAATTAGCATTGCAGTTCATTAAAGGTATATCTTCTAAAAAGAGTGGCGCAGTATCTGCGGCTAGAGCCCTTGCTACTTCAGCAGCATCTGCTTCGAAAACCGGATATGGAACAATGTACGCTAACGGCGCATATCTTGGAGCTGGGTTGATCTCAGGTGTTAACTCCAAAGTATCAGCAGCTTATTCAGCAGGTTATGCTTTAGGTAGAGCCGCAGTTCGGGGTGAAAAAGATGGTCAGCATTCAAATTCACCGTCTAAAGATACTATTAAAGCAGGTAAATGGCTTGGTGAAGGTCTTGTTATAGGTACTCAATCCATGACTAAGAAAGTATCTAAAGCTGGACGTAGTATGGGCGAAATGGCTACACAATCGATTTCATCTGCAATTTCGTCTGCGGCAAATTTAGTTGATATGGGTATTAATTCCACACCGACAATTCGTCCAGTGGTTGATCTGTCAGACGTAAAAGATCAGGCTGCGACCATAGGAAGTTTGTTTAGCAATCCTATGGTTTCGCCAACATCTAACATCAGGGCGATTAAGACATTGATGGATGAAAACAGTCAAAATGGAAATATTGATGACGTAGTATCTGCTATTAATAAGCTTCGTAAAGATATGGGTAACGTTGGTAATACTTACAATAGTATTAATGGTGTTACTTATGACGACGGAAGTGGTATTTCAGATGCTGTTGAAACCATATTCAGAGCAGCCAGAATAGAAAGGAGGCGATAAGTTTGGCTGATGATATTTATACTGTAGTTCTGGGCGATACTTTATCAGAAATCGCTTGGAAATTCAATTCTACATATAACTATGGATCTACTGCTATTGCGGCAGCCCAACGTTTAGGTGCGATAAATGATATTGAAAATATAGATAAGTTATTTATCGGTCAGACTTTATCGCTCAAGAATACAAAAGGCAAAAAGATTAAGAAAAAGAAGAATAATTCTTTAACACCAAAAATAAGTCGAATGGGTATTCAGTCAAACTCTGAAAATACAGTATTCGCTACTTGGCGATTTACTAGATCTCATGTAAAAGAATACCGATGTGTATGGTATTATTCTACTGGCGATGGTGTTTGGTTTGTTGGCTCAGATTCAACGGAAACTAGAAAACAGTCAACATATAATCCACCATCTAATGCTACCAGCGTTAAGTTTAACGTCAAACCAATTTCCAAGACCCATAAGGTTACAACAACCAAAAAAGTCAAAGGAAAGAAAAAGAAGACAACCAAAGATGTACATTATTGGACTGGTAAATGGTCAAAAGACAAAATAGTTCAATTCAGTAAAAGTCAGAAACCAGACCAACCATCTGTGCCATCACTTGAGATGAATAAGTACAAATTAACAGCTAAAGTTGAAAACTTAGATACCGGTGTTAACAAACCAACAAAGATTGAATTCTATGTTGTCAAGAATAACAGCGGTAAAGTCTTTAAGCAGGATAAAGCTAATGTTGTTCAAAGGACGGCTTCTTATTCATGGAATGTTGATGCTGGAGGAAAGTATAAAGTTAAATGTCGAGCTATTCGTGAGATATATAAAAACAAGAAAGTTGTTAGCACTTTATACAGTGATTGGTCTGATTTCTCCTCTGAAGTAACGACTATACCTAATGCACCAAAATCCATAACATCTTTGGAAGCGACTTCCGCCACAGAAATTAAATGTGTATGGTCTACAGTGTCAAATGTCACCGGATATGAAGTAGAGTATACGATCAATAAAGCATACTTTAATACAAATTCGGAGCAAGTTTCAAGTAAGACTATAGAGGTCGGTACTACAGCAATTATTTCTGGTCTTGATAATGGTGATGAATATTTCTTCAGAGTAAGAGCTGTAAACGAGCAAGGAAAATCGGGATGGACTCCTATAAAATCTTGTAAAGTTGGTCAGAAACCAGCAGCACCGACAACTTGGTCATCATCAACAACAGCGATTGTCGGCGAGAAAGTAATTTTATATTGGGTACACAATACTAACGACGGATCTAAAGCAACAAAAGCTGATTTAGAATTACGTGTAAATGGTGTTGATAAGAGTCCAAAAGATTTTACTTATACGCCTAAAGATGAGGACGAAGAAACAACATATCAATACACAATTGATACGAATGCATATAGTGATGGGGCTACAATTCAATGGAGAGTTAGAACTGCTGGTGTTACTGGAGTGTATGGTGATTGGTCTGTTCAGAGAACTATTGATATTTATGCTCCGCCGACACTTGAATTACATCTAACAAACACTAACGACGAGGATATTGAAACATTATCGTCTTTTCCTTTGTATGTTAAAGGTATACCTGGACCACAGTCTCAATCCCCTATCGGATACCATCTAACCGTTGTATCTACGGAAGATTACGAGACTGAAGATCAGATAGGTAATGAGAAATTTGTGAGTGCAAATGAGGAAGTATATTCTAAATTCTTCGATATAAAGACTCAATTACTCGCTGAATTATCTGCGAATAATATTGATTTAGAAAATGGCAAGACATACAAAGTTCATTGTATCGTCACTATGAATTCCGGGTTAACTGCTGAAGCAGAGTCAGAATTTACCGTTGATTGGATTGAAGAAGAATATGGCCCAGATGCTGAGATCATCTATAACGAAGATACTTATTCGTGTTCGATAAGACCATATTGTTTCACCACTCCTGATGAATATTTTCCAGACGAAGAAACACCAGAAACAACAGCTGAAGAAACTACAGAGACTCCATCTGATTCCGATGAAGATGAAGAAGAGACTCCTGAAATATTAGTAGAAGGCGTAACACTTGGTGTTTATCGTCGAGATTATAACGGCGAATTTATCGAGATAGCGACGAATCTTGACAACACAAGCAATATATATGTTACCGATCCGCATCCAGCATTGGATTACGGTAGGTATCGTATTGTCGTTACCTCGAAAGCTACTGGCGCAGTTAGCTATGTAGATCTCCCAGGCTATCCGATATCGGAATCTTCTGTGATTATTCAGTGGAATGAATCATGGAGTAATCTTATCACATCTGAAATTAATGTTGATGAGATTCCCGACGAACCAACATGGAGTGGATCGAGAGTAATTCTTCCGTATAATATTGACGTATCCGACAAGAATGATATAGATGTATCCCTTGTGAAATACGTTGGTAGGAAGAGGCCAGTAAGTTATTACGGTACCCAGTTGGGTGAGACAGCATCATGGAAGGTTGAAATACCTAAAAACGATGAGGAGACTTTGTATGCTCTAAGACGTTTGGCGATTTGGACTGGAGATGTGTATGTTCGTGAACCATCTGGATCTGGCTATTGGGCAAACGTATCTGTCTCTATGAGTCAGACACATTGTCAGCTTACAATACCAGTAACCATTGAAATTACCAGAGTTGAAGGAGGTGTTTGATATGCCTAATTGGGGCGCATCAATGCAACAAACCTTCGAATATTATACTGTTGATCCTGGAACATGGAGGGATGACCAGCGAATAACAACAGCTACAAAGAGTGTGGTAGAACGAGATAGTGAATCTGAGACACTCGGTTCGGCTTCGATTGAGGCCACCGAGTCTCTTGGTGAATGTTATGTTCGTATTTATCTCATTACAATTCAAAATGGAAAAAGAGAGAAGCATCCGTTAGGAACATTTCTTGTCCAGACTCCGTCTACATCGTTTGATGGTAAGGTTAAGAAAATCACGATGGATGCTTATACCCCATTATTAGAACTTAAAGAGAATCCACCACCACTTGGATACTCTATATTTAAGAATGAAAACATTATGGACAACGCGTATCTCATTTGTAGAGAACATATGCGAGCACCGGTCGTTAAGACGACAAACCCAGAGAAGCTATACAACGACTTCGTAGCAAATACTGATGACACTTGGTTGACTTTCACATCAGACTTGATAGCAAATGCTAAATATAGTTTTGGTCTGGACGAGTTAAGTAGGCTTATATTTGTCCCAGATCAGGATATTGAATCACTTCAGCCGGTATGGACTTATGATGATGGAAACAGTTCGATATTGTATCCAGACATATCTATGGATCATGATTTGTACGGCGTACCGAATGTCGTTGAAGTGGTATATTCAGGTAATGGCGCTAACTATAATATCCGAGTGGTGAATGACGACGAGAATAGTCCAACATCTACAGTGAATAGAGGAAGAGAGATCATCCATCGAGACTCTAATCCGGATTTAACAGGAGAACCGACAAAGGCTCAACTTGAGGAGTACGCAAAAACACTTCTTAAGAAACTATCATCTGTTGAGTATACAATCTCATATTCGCATGGTTATTGTCCTGTTAGACTTGGTGATTGTGTAAGACTTAATTATTCCAGAGCATATATGAATGGCATTAAAGCCAAAGTTATAAAGCAATCTATAGATTGTTCTTCTGGATGTAAAGTAACTGAGACTGCAAAATTTACAGCAAAATTATGGGGGTGATGAATTATGAATCTATCTAGTGATTTGGTGGCTAAGTTTGTCGATGTCATGCAACAGGATAGCAAACGAAATACTACCACCGGCCCTATATATGGAACAATCGTCGAATATGGTGGTTCTAGGTATGTTAAACTGGATGGTTCTGATTCCTTAACGCCCATTGTTTCCGCGGTTGATTCTGAACCTGGAGAACGAGTTCTCGTCAATATCTTAAAACATTCAGCGACAGTTATTGGTAATGTATCTTCTCCTGCTGCTAGGACAGACACTGTTAAGGAAGTTACTAATAAGGTTACGGAGTTTGAGATTATTGTTGCTGATAAAGCAGACATTAAAGATCTTCAGGCTCAGACTGGTAGGATTGATACTTTAGTTTCTGAGAATATAACCATTCGAGATAAGCTCACTGCCAGTGAGGGTGAGATTGCTAATCTTAAATCGACGAATGTAACAATTACCGGGAAGCTTACTGCGGCAGAAGGCGAAATCCAGCAGTTAAAAACTGATAAGCTAGATGCCTCCACTGCTGAGATTACTTATGCGACAATTACTAATCTTAACGCTACGAACGCTCAGATTAATAATCTGTCGGCCACATATGGCAAGTTTGTTGACCTTACGACCGATAAATTTGAGGCTGTTGACGCTAGTGTTAAGAATCTTCAAGCAGAAGATGTAACTATCAAAGGACGATTGGATGCTAACGAAGTTGACATTAATGTGCTCAATGCAAACAAAGCTAACATAGACGATCTTAATGCAGCTACAGCTAGGATTAGTACCCTTGAAGCAGGTAAGATTACAACAGATGAACTCATTGCTAAGAAGGCGGATATTGACCTTGCTAACGTTAATAACGCTTGGATTCAAAATGGAATTATTAAAGACGGTTCTATTGGAGAAGCCGCTATTCACGAAGGTGCTATTACGAACGCTAAGATTGCAGATGCTACAATTGAAGCAGCAAAGATTAAGTCCATCAATGCTGACACAATCACTGCCGGTACGATTAAGACTGATAGGCTTATAATCACTGGTCCAGACGGACAAGATTCCATTGTCAAGGCTATCAACTTGGCAAACGGTGTGTCTGAGACTGACGTAAATAGTCAGAAGATTCAGGCAGCTTCAATTGATGTTGTGGACTTATCTGCACTCAAGGCTACGATTGCTGGCTTTGATATGAACGGTAATGCTATTTATAGCGGTAAGGAATCCATTAAAGACCCTAATAGTGGGGTTTATATTTCTACCACTGGTATTGGGATGGGTGATGGTGCACTTACTGGTAAGGATGAATCTCCACTACAGGCTTATGCTGACGGAAGTTTCAAACTTACTGGTAAGAACTCATCATTCGACTTTAACACAGTAACTGGAGAATTGAATATTGAGGCATCTAGTCTTAAGATCTCTTCTAAGAGTGTTGCTACTAAAGAAGAGGTAAACGAGTTGAAAGACGAGATAACGACAATCATGTCAATGCAATCGACCAAAGGTTATGCATTTAAGAACAAGAACATATCAAGTGTTTTATCAATTACGATATATCACGGCAAACAAGAAATAACAGATTCAAAAACAATGAAAGAGGTCTATGGCAATAATGCCTATCTTCAATGGAGATGGCAACGCATTGATGAGGACGAATATGGGGTTATATCTGTGTCAGATTCCCGTATACAAGAGGATGGATTTAAATTCATTTTATCACCAGATGACTTCGACGAAAAAATTGATTTTAAATGTGAATTGATAGTTTAAGATTAAGGAGGAAAATAATATGGCTGTTAAAGCTACTGCTCAAGCAACGTTTATTGATGTAACTGACGCGTATTCCGTCGGTTTAACAAGTGAAGTATATAACTGGACTGGTGGACAGAGTGGTATAGGCTCTGGTGCTACTTGTGTAACTGAAGTTTATGGTTGGCAGGGATCTAACCGAGTTCAGGTTGTTAATGTAACTGCTGCTGATATTGTATGTCCAACAGGTATCTCAGCTACTGTTGAAAACAATGGAACTTCTCAGGTTAAAATTACATTCAGAACAACACAGACAATCTCAACAACTTGTGAAGCTACAATCCCTATTGTATTAGATGGTGATGTCACCATGAACAAGAAGTTCACATTCTCTGTATCAAAGCAGGGACCAACCGGTGCTAAGGGTGATACCGGAGTAAGTATTACTAAAGTAACAAACAAATACCTCGCTTCATCTTCGAACAGTGGGGTAACAACATCCACTTCTGGTTGGACTGAAGCAATGCAGACCACAGATACAACAAAGAAATATCTGTGGAGTTATCAGGTAATTTCATATTCTAACAAAACAACATCTAACACTGTTCCTACTATTATTGGTACTCATGGTGCTACAGGAGCTAAGGGTGATCCGGGTGATGATGCAATCACATTAACATATACTACATCCAACGGGACAGTATTCAAAAATAGTTCAGGAACGAGTGTATGTACTGCTCATGTATTCCAGGGTGGTGTTGAGAAGTCAATTACAGACGCTGGTGTTGTAGCAGGAGGTCTTGGAACTATTAAATGGTATAAAGCTGGCTCCGAGACGGCTATTGCTACAGCTAAGTCTATTACTGTAACTGCTAATGATGTAACAAATACATTAGCATACACTTGCCAGCTTGAGGATTAATAAAAGAAGGGGGTGCTAGTCTATGGCTGTAAAAGCTAGTTGCGAAATAGTATTTTATAGAGTCGTAGACATTGACAAGGTAACCCGGTATTATATACTTCAGTCTTCCACGTCGAGTGCGCCGTCTAAACCGACGGCAAACCCGCCTGGAGGGAACTGGAAAACAACCGAACCTTCGTATACTTCTGGCTCTACTAACACATTATATTTTGTTGACCTTACGGTCATGACAAACGGTACTTATAGGTATTCCGAAGTATCTAAATCATCTAGTTATGAGGCTGCTAAAGAGGCTTATAATTTAGCCAATACTGCAAACGACACAGCGAATGGATTAAAAACTCGTGTTGACGACGCTTATACTGAGATCGAAAGCAATAAGACTGAAATCTCATTAAAAGCATCGCAAACTGAGGTCGCCACCCTTTCAAATAACTTAAACGCATACATAGATTCATCCACTACAATGATTCAAAACATCAACGGTTGGCAGTTTAACTTTAGTAAGTTAATTAGAACTGATGAAGCTGATGTAGCAAATCATACTGATTATATCACACTTCAAAATGGAGATATTATCTTAGGTGAATCTGCTAGCGATTTGAAACTTAAAATTGGTAATGATGCGATTCAGTTTAAAGGAACTAACGACGAAGAAGTTACCCCAGATCCGGATGCAACAGCATGGATCACAGGTCAGAAGTTTAATATTAACGAAGGAGAAATTCACACCACACTTAAAGTAGGTAACCTTCAATTTACCCCTAGACCTAATGGTAATTTCAGTTTAACGATTGTTTAAAAAAAGAGGTACATATTATGAAAAAGAAAAGTATTATCACGTTATTATTAACATTTCTCTTAGCATTGTCAATCATTCCAGCGAATGCTAACGCTAAAGAAACGACAAGACGCACAACTGAATGGCGACAGGAATATAAGAATTTCCTTAATTCTCGTTTTCATAAGCAGATTAAACTTAAGTTAACACATAATTATATTGGTGTTGGATCACGAAAGTTTAATTATAAATGGAACGGTGTTAAGGGTGCAACTAAGTATAAAGTTCAGTTAAGTGGAAATAAGAAATTTAAGGGTTGCAGTACCGAATATGTAACCGGTACAAACTATGGCTATTGGCTCGGTGGCGGAGTGGGCTTTTATGATCGAGTAGCTCATATTGATTGGTATGTCCGAGTTAAACCGGTGTTTGGTAAATACGAAGGACGATGGAGTAAAGCACTGTTTGTACCAGGCGATCTTAATAAATAATCAATTAATACAAAAGGCTCCTCCTTGTATGTGAGGGGGTCTTTTTTTTAATTTGAAAGGAGGGGTCAAAATGGCTAGTGCTGGTTATTATGCTTTATACGATTATCCAAAAGAAATGACAACAGATACCGCCGGAACATTTAAAATGTCTAAGATAGATATGACAACGAATGATGTCACATATTCTTTTAAATACGATTTTATATGCGATGGAGTAACAACATCAAAAACAGTAGCCACAGGACTTACAGCTACCCAATATACTTGGACACCTACGACAGCAACTTTTGCGCCATTAATGACGAATAGTGACCAAGGAACACTTAGGGTCGCTATTGAAAGTAGTAATGGACGTAGAATGACTTACTACGCGACCATTTCACTTAAATTAAAAGCATCTATTAAGCCATCTAGTACATTTCAATATGTTGGTGATACAGAGTTTAATAATAAAGCAATTGCCGGTATTACTTCATTTACATTTACAATCAACGTTCCAGGATTATATGGTGCTAGTCAGACAGTGAAATTTACTATTAAAGATACCGATTATGTACAAAACGTACCAGCAGTATCTGGAACGACAAATACAGCGGTTACATTCGATGTCGGTACATTTTCCTGCAATGATCCAACGGCAATGTATACACGATGGTTCTTTAAAATAGAAATTACTGATAGTCGCGGTCGCTCAGATTCACGAGCGGATTGGGTAACTATATATCCTTATTCGCCTCCTGATGTGGTTGCTACTGTAGACAGGAATGCTGATGAAAAACCGGTATTAACATTTACACCTTCATATCAAGCTACTGTAGCTGGTGCGACAAACTCTCTAACTATATTTTGGGCGAGATGTAATGTTGACGGAGAAGTCTATGAAACTGACTTAAAAGGTAAGACCTCGCCACAAGTATTGGTCGGTACGTATGATCTGTCAAAAGCATATCAATTCACTATTGCTATTAAGGATTCGGTTAGACAGTCTGCTATTATCAAAAGGGTTGCCTTACCAAGTGCGATACCGGTAATGGATATTGGTGCTGATGGCAAGACTGTTACGTTCTTCGGAACCTCACCTAATTCGGCAGATAAAAATACATTAAGGGTTGGCGACGTTGCTAGTTTCGGAGAAGAAGTTGTACTGGGTAATGTTGGTGATAGATATACTAAGATCGGTAGCAGTGGTCTTAGTATTTACGATGGTGTTAATCATTTAATTGGACAGATAGGGTATGGAGATACAAAAAATAAAAACGGGGATATTGTAAAAGATTGCTTTTATACATTAGGTAGTAGAACAAGTGGCACAACAATTGGTACTTTTTCAGTAGCTGCTGGATCTGTTGTGGAAGCAAGTGGGCATGCATCTTTCGCTGAGGGGTTTCAAACTAAGGCTACCGGCTTAAACTCTCATGCTGAAGGAAGCGATACAATAGCAAGTGGTAATTATTCTCATGCTGAAGGAGGTAGTACAACAGCTAGCGAATTGAATTCTCATGCTGAAGGATCCGGTACAACAGCTAGCGGTGCCAGTTCTCATGCTGAAGGTTATCATACAATAGCAAGTGGATATGTTTCTCACGCAGGCGGATATTACACAAAAGCATCAGGTGATTACCAAACAGTAGTAGGCGAATACAACATAGAAGATACAACATCTGAATACTTATTCATTGTAGGTAATGGAACTGCTGATAATGCTCGTGAAAATGCTCTTGGGGTAACACACACGGGTCATATTGATGTTCAGAAAAATATTTATATAAACACAAACGGCTCTGGTATATTTGAGAGAGATACTGATGGGACGAATCGTGAATTGATAGCCATGGACGGTAATAATAAGTTATCAATAGGATACGGTCAATATAGTCATGGTGGCAGAGAAACAGTATTACAAGGCGGTAATAAATTAACATTACGACTTAAAAACCCGAATGCCACATGGAGACCATATATGACAAAAGGCGACAGTTTCAATACGACTATTCAGGTAGGAGGTTATATCACAAACTCTGGTAAAGATGTAACATTCCAGTTACCACTTAACAATCCTGTTATCGGGTCTCCAACAGTGACAATAGCAAGTGTCGATGGTCTTTGCGTTAGACAAAATAATAAATACTTATATGGATCAGCAGCTTCGACATTCGCCAAACCAAGTTCGTACAGCTGTACATTAGTCAATGGCGGAAACCATATTAAAATAACTGCTAAAATGGCAAACACAACGAATGTAGAGAATAATAGTGCCTGTGGTATTTATGCTAGTATAAAAGTCACATTCTCATAAGGAGGGGGTCAATAATGGCTTTAAAGAAAGAAGTCCGCCAGGATAATGGCGTGGTTACAAATTATCATCGAATTTTATATGTAATGTCGACAATCAATAGTCATGTGTCAATTGCAGTATTGTCTTATATTGATGCAGCAGGACGAAATATGGAAAACAGCGAAACAGAACCTTATAAGGTAGCTGTTACATACGAAAAAGAGTATGAAGAAAATATGACTGTTGAAGAAGCTTATGAATACCTTAAGACTCTTCCTGAGTTTGAGGGAGCAGAAGATATTTAAGGAGGATTATTATGGATTTTACAACATTAACTGAACATTTTGTACTGGTAGTATTAGTCGCTTGCTTGGTGGTAGGATACATCATCAAACATGCGACTTTTTTAAATAAGATTCCTAACAATGATATTCCGGTTATCCTTGCAGTGCTCGGTGCTGTGCTCAACGCTGCGGTAAGTGGACCGTCCATTGAGTCTGTTGTATACGGAGCTGTTATGGGTCTTGCTTCTACTGGTTTCCATCAGGCATTTAGTAATTTTATTGACGGGACAATCTCTAAGAAAGGTAAGGATTACTAATGTTATTAACAGGGTTTACTGTCGAATCTGAACAGATTATTTATATTTGTAGATTGATAGCAGCTCTCTGGGGTTTGTGGAAAATTGTTAAAGAACTCAAAAAACCGAATGATGACCTTAAAGCAGCTGTATCAAAACATACTAAGCTCCTTGATAATGACAACAAGAGGCTGAAAGAATATGAGGAATCTAATAGGATGATTCTTCAGTGCTTACTTGTGATAATAAATCACGAAATAACTGGCAATGGAATCGAGAATCTCAAACACGCTAGGGATGATTTACAGGAGTATTTAATTAACAAATAAAATGAGATAAAAGGGGTTAATATTGTGACACACAACCCCTTTTAATTTTGCTTTTATAGACGTAGATAATAGTGGTCAATGGTTGGATATTTATACTTTATTCCTACATTTATACATAAATATCGCATAAATAAAGGTTTTTCTGTTTCCGTTGAAGAAAATGCGGATATTCAGAATATGATGGATCAGGGAAATATAGATGCGGCGCTTGTACCAGAACCGTGGGGTTCTACACTTGTGAAAAATGGTGCGGAGATTGTGTTAGATTACAATGGAGTCTACATGGAAGGTAATTATCCGGTAGCGGTGGTTGTTGTAAGAAATGAGTTTTTAAAAGAGCATCCTGATTTAGTGAAAGAATTTTTAAAGCAGCATGAAGCGGCAACGGATGAAATTAATCAAAATGCAGATGAGGCGGCAAAAATTATTAATGACGAGATTAATGCGGCAACAGGTAAATCATTAAGTGAGGACATTTTACAGACGGCATTTCAGAAATTAACCATTTCAACAGAGGTAAATAAAGATGCAGTGGATGATTTTGCAGCAATTTCCCTTGAACAAAAATTCATTGACCAGAAACCTTCCGATGACTTTATTACGGAAGTAAAATAATTTTAATCATCCAGAAATTATAGTACCTATTGCGTATATCAGACATTTAAAAGGAGACAGAGCATGGCATTAATATTAGAAAATGTGGGAAAGACTTTTGAAAATACGGGTCAGGCCACTTTAAAAAATATAAATCTTGAAATACAGCCGGGAGAATTCCTTTGTGTAGTTGGTAAAAGCGGATGTGGTAAAAGTACACTGCTTAACCTGATTGCAGGATTAGAAGCTCCGACAGAAGGAAGAATTCTTTTAAACGGAAAAGAAGTAAAAGGCCCGGGTTCAGAACGGACAGTGATGTTTCAGGAACATGCTCTGTTTCCGTGGCTGAATGTTATCCAAAATATAAAGTTTGGAATGAAAATAAATGGAGTTCCGAAGGAAGAACAGGAAATACGGGCAGAAAAATATTTGAAGATGATGCAGTTAGAACAATATAAAGACTACGCAATACATCAGCTCTCTGGCGGAATGCGTCAGAGGGTGGCCCTGGCGAGAGCATTTACGATGGACTCAGATATCCTTTTGATGGATGAACCATTTTCTGCACTTGATAAACAGACATCCAATCATTTAAGAAAAGAATTACAGGACATTTGGATGCAGACACACAAGACAATATTTTTTATTACACATAGCGTTGAAGAGGCGGTATATCTTGGTGACAAAGTAGTGGTAATGTCAGGAGAAAATGGCGGCATCAGAAATATTGTGCCAATTAATCTGGAAAGACCAAGACATGTCTATGATGAAGAATTTATCGCATATCGCCATAAAATATTAGAAGAGATACAGGGAGGGGATTATTAATGAAAAAAATAAGAAAATCCAATATAGCAGGGGAAATACTGTTCCTTCTTGGAATCATCATTTTGTGGCAGATATTCTATGTGGCAGGTGTTGACGGACTTGGAATATGGAAAGCATATGCGATGCCATCCCCGGTCGGTGTGTGGAATTCCTTTGTGGAAATGATGAAGCAGGGAACATTACTTGCTGCAATTGGAAACAGTATTCTCCGAGGTGCGATCGGATACATTCTTTCACTTATAATCGGAGCAGTAATCGGAATATTAATCAACCATTTTTCTTTTTTACATAGGAACTTAAGACCACTGATTATGGGAATCCAGACATTACCAAGCATCTGCTGGGTACCATTTTCTATCTTGTGGTTTGGACTTACACAAACAGCAATCATCTTCGTAGTAATCATGGGATCGGCGTTCAGCATGGCAATCGCCGTAGACAATGCAATATTAAATGTACCTCCAATTTATAAAAAAGCAGCCCTCACAATGGGAGCAAATCAGAAGCAGATTTACTGGAAAGTCATATTTCCGGCAAGTCTCCCTGAATTAATATCGGGAATGAAACAGGGATGGTCATTTGCGTGGAGAGCGTTGATGAGCGGCGAAGTAATGACAACATCCATTGGGCTTGGACAGACATTGATGACAGGACGAAATCTGGCAGATATTAACCAGGTTATGTTAGTAATGGTTGTCATTGTGGTGGTGGGAATCCTCATTGATCAAGTGGTGTTCTATAACGTAGAAAAGAGGGTGCTGAAGAAGAGAGGCCTGTGATTTGAGTTAAACCAAATAGACAAGGCAGACGCCCGCTGGAAGAGAGAAGATACCCTATATTTATAAAATTTACAGAATCTAATTTGTGGGATTGTGAATAAACAGAAACCTCAAAGCCCCTATACTGCAAAAATGCGCCTTAGAGCAAGTTCAAGTTGCGGGCGAGCAGCTTGGACGCAGGGAAACGAAGCATTTTTGCAGTATAGGGGCTTTTAGGTTTCGTCTGTTTATTCATCCCCTACCTATATTTTATGTTATACTAAATACAGTTTACGAAAACAGAGGGGTTAGAAATGAACATATTACTAGTAGATGATGAGCGTTTAGCCGTAGAGGTTATGAACCGCATGATTGACAAGGAAAAATACGGTTTTTCTACAATTTACAAAGCCTTAAGCATGAAACAGGCACAGCAGATCTGCGAGGAGACGGATATTGATATTATTATCTGTGATATCGAGATGCCGCGTGGAAGTGGGTTGGATTTTGTGCAGTGGCTTTTGGATACAGGTAGAAATCCGATTGTTATTTTCCTTACCAGTCATGCGGTTTTTTCGTATGCACAGCAGGCAGTTTCCTTAGGGGTACAGGATTATCTGTTAAAGCCGGTGGAGCCGGAAGATATGAACCAGGCTTTGGAGAAGGCAATACGAAATGCAAAGAGTAGGAAGAAAAGTATTCTGAAGGAGGAGAAGATACGAAAATTAAATGAGGGAGTACAATCCGCCGAAAAGAATGTGGAGAAGGTGAAAACTTATATTGAAACGCATTTTAAGGAGGAGCTGACACGGGAATCGCTTGCTTCAGAGGTGTTTATGAATCCAGATTATCTGTCAAAATTATTTAAGAAAAATACGGGAAGTTCCCTGATGGATTATGTAACGAAGGTGCGGATAGAGCGGGCCAAAGAGCTGCTGGAAAGAACGGTTCTTACAATATCGGAAATTGCAATTGAGACGGGGTATTCTAACACAGCATATTTTACAAAGATGTTTAAGAAATATACAAATGGAGTTACGCCGAGAGAATATAGAAAGGGACTAGGCGGATGAAAAACAGGAAATTATTTTTTAAGCGATTTGTAATGGGAATTGTCATTTTTTTTATGGCTGTTTTTGAATTGCAAATGATTTGGGGAAGTGTTTACATTTCAAAGACAGTGACGAAGGAAAGAAGGAATTCTTATGCTTCGGCACTTGAAATTTATAGCAGTAATTTAGAACAGCAGTTAAAGCAGATTGATGATTTTTTATTGCAGTCTGTCATGATAGAAAATGATGCCAGAAGTATTTTGGAAAGTACGACGGAACTAAATCAGTATCTTGCGGAAGTCCGGATGAGGGATACTTTTGATGAAGAACTCAGCCAGTTGAAAATGCTGTCAGGAGTGATGTGGTACGGAAAGACGGCCAATGTGACAAAAAAGGTTATTCGGATGCGTCGTGGACAAAATAATGCATCGGTTATTTCAAAATGGATTGCGGCAAATACAGAGGGTCTTTTGAAAAAAGTAAAAGAAAATGCATATGTGGACTGGTTTGTATATGAGGTGGAAGGTTCACAGATTCTTGTGAGAATTTTAAATAACCGGGAAACGTACATGATAGGATGGCTGGACATTTCCCAGATATTTCAGGAGTTTGAAAAGACACTTTCTGATGTAAAAGAGGAAAAAATATTTTTAAAAGCAGGAAATGAGACGGCATTTCAGGATAAAATACAGTCGGATAAAATAGAGACAGAAAAAGGGTATCAGATTATAGAACCACAGAATTCGCATCAGGTTGCCCTCTGTCTTGCATTGAAGCAGAATGGATTTTATCAGAAAATGACAAATCTTTCGATTGTAGTTCCACTGGTTTTAATTGTATCAGGAATATTGATTATGCTGTTCTCTTTTGTGATGGCAAAATATTTTATCCGTCCTATGGATGATCTTCGAAATGCAATGATAAAGATGCAGGAGGGAGATTTGGAAGTCCGCCTGAATCAGCAAAATCTTTTTTATGAATTTCAGCTTCTAAACCGTAATTTTGACCGGATGGCAGAGAAAATAAAAGAATTAAAGATTGAGGTGTATGAGAATCAGTTAGAAAAGCAAAATGTGGAAATGCAATACCTGAAACATCAGATAAAACCACATTTTCTGACGAATTGTTTAAATACGATAAAGAACCTTTTATTCTTGGAAGAGTATGAGAAAGCGGAACAATTTACCCTGTTATTAGGAAAAAATATACGTTATGATTTATCTGAAAAAACGGAGGTAACTTTAGAAGAAGAAATAAATCATATAAAAAATTATATTGCGTTATCCGAGATTCGATATGGAAACCAGCTTAAGCTGCATCTTGATATACAGGAAACTCTATTCGAGTGCAAGATTCCAGCAATGTTAATACAGACATTTGTGGAGAATTCAGTAAAACATGAGATGAGTCCGGAAGAAGTTCTTCATATCTGGGTGAAAGTCTGGGAAGAGAAAGAAAGGCTTCATATAACCGTAGAGGATAGCGGACAGGGATTTGAGGAAGAAATTCTTGAAAAATTAAAAAACGGCGAGTCGGTCATGCATAATGGAATGGAACATTTCGGGATTTCTAATGTAAAGCGCAGACTAAATATTATATATGGAGATGCGGCAGAGATTCATTTTTCTAATGAGGAAAATAGAGCAAAGGAAAATAAGGCAAAAGTAACAATAGAACTACCAGCAAGTGAGGACTTAAATAGGGCAAAAGCAGAAATAAAATTGCCAGCGAATAAGGGATTAAATAAAACGAACGCAGAAATAGACCTCTCAGCGAATAAAGGATTAAATAAAATAGAATTTTTTGCAGAACAGGCAGAATGGAATAATATCGATAAAAATGAATGTGATGACACAAGTAGACAATTAGCCATAAAAGGAGAGGAGGCAGATGAAAGTGAATCAGAAAAATAAAACCAGAATTGGAATCAGCCTTTTATGTGCAATTATTCTTTTAACTGGCTGCCATATTACGCCCAATAAAAAACAGGACGGGGAGAAAAAGAAGTATCCAAAGCTTGTTGTCGTATATTCCGATGCATATGGAGAAGATAGCAGCTTTTCTCAGGTACAGGAAGAAATCAATAAAATTACGAGAAAAAAACTGGGAGTGGAAGTAGAATTCCACCTTATTTCAGACAGTAATTACAGCGATGCGGTGGAGCTGATGCTGACAAGTGGGGAACAGGTTGACATTCTCTGGGGGTCAAATTCTCTTTTTGTAAAGGCGTATGTAAACAGGCAGCTCTGTGATCTGGAACCGCTTTTAAAGGAAAATGGAAAAGACATTATCGATGCGGTCGGCTGGAAATATATTAATTGCTGCCGGATTGGTGGTACTCTTTACGGGCTTCCTAATAACAGAGACTTTGCCGCTGGCTGGGATTCTTATGCTTTGCGGAAAGACATTTTGAATAAATATAATATCAAGGCCAGTGATATTAAAAATATCAAAGACCTAGAGAAAGTTTTTGATCTGGTTCTGGAAAAAGAAAATGGAGTCGTGCCGCTTGCCTGTACCGGTTCTCTCTTTGGTAATTTTTCTCTTGCAGATGGCATCAACAGCCTGGTTTCAGGCGGGCATGAAAACTATGGGCAGGAAGATGAAGTTGTTGATATATTTGAGACAGAAGAATATAAAAACAGATTAAAACAAGTGCGTAAATGGTATTTGAAAGGTTACATGGGCGATAATATTTTAGAAAATACAAGCACGATTACAGAAATGATAAGGAACGGGGAGGCATTTGCAGAAACTGTAAAAAATAAGCCGGGAATGAAGATGCAGGAAAGTCTGAAATGTGAGCGTGAAATGGAAATCGTACAGTTTGGCCAGCCTGCAATCAGTTATAACAGTATGGCGGCTTTTCCGTGGATGATAACGAAAAATAGTATCTCTCCAGAGTTATCTATGAAACTGCTCAATTTATTTTACAGTGATGAAGATATTATGAATCTGCTGGCATATGGAATCGAAGGCATTGACTATGTGGAGACAGAAGATGGACATATTCGTGCACCCGAAGGCAAAAAGGGCAATCCATATTATGGAGGTTCATGGCGTCTGCCAAATCAGTTTATAACAAAAGTATGGGAGGGCAATCCGCTTAATGTTTGGGATCAGGTAAAACAATATAATGAAGATGCATTACATTCCTGCGAGATTGGATTTAACTTTAATGTATTTCCTGTCGCACAAAAATATTTGAAATTACAGGAAATTTATGATTCCTATGAACCAATCCTTGAAAGCGGCCTTGTAAATCCGGAAAATGGATTGAAGCAGATGCTCGAAGAACTCAAGCAAAATGGACTAGACGAAGTAATCGCGGAAAAACGCAGACAGTTTGAATCGTGGAAAAAACAGCAAGAATAAATGGGGATTATGTCGGAATAGTATAAAAACGAGCCGGTTTTGTTATATTTTTGTGCGGAGTACATTGATATGATAAAAGTACAATTTTCATATAAGAAGGAGGAGGACGTATGAAAAAATTATTAAGATCGGTGTTCGTTTTTGTACTGGCATTTTCACTTGTTTTGGGTACAGGGGCATTTACTAATGTAGGAACAATTAATGTAAATGCAGCGACAGCACAGGTAAAAATTACACCGAACAGCAAAACTATTTATGTTGGAAAGACCACAAAGCTTAAGGTGAAAAAGAAAGCGAAAAAAGCAAAGCTGACCTGGAAGAGTTCCAATAAGAGAGTTGCAACAGTAAATAAAAAGGGTGTAGTTACTGGACGTGCAGCCGGAAAAGCAACCATTCAGCTTAAAATGAAAGTTGGAAAGAAAGTTTATAGAGGAAAGAGCAAAATTACAGTAAAACCAATCCTTGTAAAAAGCATTTCCACAAGTGCAGCAGAAAAATCTATGAAGCCGGGAGAAAAGTATTCTCTCAGAGTTTCTGTTTCTCCATCAGATGCAACAAATAAGTCTCTGAAATATTCTTCTTCTAATACAGCAGTAGCAAGTGTAGACGGGGCAGGAATCGTGACAGCGAAAAAAGGTGGAAAAGCTACTATTTATGTAGAGACAAAAGATGGAAGCAACAAAAAGATTCAGGTAAAAGTAAGCGTATCTTATTCCAGCGCAAATACAGGAAAAGTTCGTACCGTTGTAACAACAGACGGTGAAGTTGATGATATGGATTCCTTTATGCGTCTTATGTTGTATTCTAACGAAATGGACATTGCAGGCCTCATCCTTTCAAGCTCCACTTATCATTATGCAGGTGGAACAATGAAAGACGGCACTGTTGTAAAACCTTATCGTTGGACAGGAACAAAATGGGCTTCTGAAGTTCTTGATAATTATGCAAAGGTATATCCAAATCTTCGTGCAAATGCAAAAGGATATCCAGAACCAGATTACCTTAAGAGCATTTTAAAAATCGGAAATATCAAAAATGTAGGTGACATGGAAGAATCCACAGATGGTTCTAACTTCTTAAAAGATATTCTTTTAGATAATGACAACCGTACATTATACATCCAGACATGGGGTGGAACAAACACAACGGCAAGAGCTTTATACGATATTGAACAGCAGTATAAAGACAAAGCAAACTGGAAGGAAATCTACAACAAAGTTTGTGACAAAGCAGTAATTTACATCATTCTTAACCAGGATGATACATTCAGCAAATATATTGCAAAGAACTGGCCAGACATTAAGATTATCCAGGATGGCGGGAACTTCTGGCGTTTTGCATATATGTGGAAGAGAGTAGATGCAAGCTTAACAACAAGATTACAGGGTAAATGGTATTATAACAATATCGCTAAAGGGCACGGTGCTTTACTTTCCGGTTACCATCTGATGGGTGACGGAACAATCTTAGATGGCGAGCTTGATAACGAACAGAGAGGTTCTGAGGAATATCTTATTAACAATCCAAACTACAATCGTTACGACTTTATCTCCGAGGGAGATTCCCCATCATTTTTCTATCTGTTAGACACAGGCTTAAGAAGTATGGAAGACCCTACATACGGCGGCTGGGGCGGACGTTTCGGCGTAGACACAGATGGTAACTACAGAAATATCGTATCCGATAAATTTAATGGAAAAGATGACACAACCTATACTTTAACAAGATGGTTTGATGATATCCAGGACGACTTCGCAGCAAGAGCTGACTGGTGTATTTCCAGCGATTACAGCAAGTCTAACCATAGACCAACGGTCAAAGTAAGAGAAGGTATCGACTTAACAGCAAAACCAGGTGAGAGAATCAAACTTCATGCAGACGCAACAGACCCTGATGGAGATAGATTAGATTATAACTGGTGGCAGTATTATGAAGCAGATACTTACAGCGGCTCCGAAGACGGAGAAATCTCAATGGTTGGAAAAGAATCTGACACAATGAGCTTCGTAGTTCCTGAAGATGCACAGGATGGAGATACAATCCATATGGTAATCACAGTAAAAGATGACGGTGCACATAACATGACTCATTATCAGCGTGTAATCGTTAAAGTACAGGGAAGACAGGAAATCAACAAACTTTTCCTTGAATTACCAGAAGAAAAAGATGCAAATGCAATCGAAACTGGTTCATATTCTGGATGGTCCAACCCATACGCATTCACGATTACTGCAAAAGCATCCAATAAAGATGGACAGGCCATTGCAAATAAAACAATGACATGGGAAAGCAGCGATGAAGCTGTTGGAACTATTAGCAGCAAGGGTGTATTTACACCGAAGAAAGCTGGAAAGACAACGATTACGGCAACTGCCAATGATGGAAGTGGGAAGACTGCAACCATAGAATTGACGGTAGTTGAGAAATAGTAATTTGCCGTAGGCAAAACAGACGCCCGCTGGAAGATAAAAATAAAGCATATTTGTGACTTTAGTCGTTGCAGGTTGAATATTCGCGTAAAAGCGCTCACATCCAACCTTTGCTCCGAGGCCACAAATATGCTTTATTTATCTTTCAGTGGGCTGTGCTTTGGCTGGGGAGCGTCTATCTGGCCACAAAATTGCAATTTTATCCTCTTACAGCAAGAAGACTCCGACCTCTAAGGTGGGGGATCAATTGCGTCTGCTACCTACTTGATAGAGCATCCTGATTATAGTATAGTATCTTTAGTCGGATAATAAAAAATTGAGATACAATAAATTGAGATAATAACGCACATTTAGTATTCTTACTATACTATCATCTTGCGCTTGTGTTCAAGTATCACAGGTGGGGGAGGATGTCACGTTATACTAAAGATTAAACGAGTTATTTTGGATAAAAGATGGAAATTATATAGGAGATTATATAAATGAAAAAGTTAGTAATCGCAGAAAAACCCTCCGTTGGCCGTGACATCGCCCGCGTGCTCGGTTGTAAACAGCAGGGGAAGAAATATATTGAAGGAAATGAATACATTGTCACCTGGGGATTGGGACATCTGGTAACACTGGCGGACCCGGAAGGGTATGATAAGAAGTTGAAGACATGGAGAATGGAAGATCTTCCGATGATGCCGGAGCGTTTTAAGTTAGTAGTGATTCCTCAGACAAGAGGGCAGTTTCAGGCAGTGAAGTCCCTGATTGAACGAAAGGATGTTGCAGAGATTATCATTGCGACAGATGCCGGTCGTGAGGGAGAATTGGTTGCGAGATGGATTCTGGTGAAGGCAGGGAACAAGAAACCGTTGAAGAGGTTATGGATTTCTTCTGTGACGGATAAGGCAATCCGTGACGGTTTTGCTCATCTTAAGAATGCGAAGGAGTATGAGAATCTTTACCATGCGGCAACGGCGAGAGCGGAGTCGGACTGGCTGGTAGGTATTAATGCGACAAGAGCATTAACCTGCAAATATAATGCACAGCTTTCCTGTGGGCGAGTACAGACTCCGACTCTTGCGATGATTGCTGCAAGAGAAGAGGAAATCAGGCATTTTAGACCAAAACCTTATTATGGATTGCAGCTTACTGGCAAGGGCATTACTTTTACATGGAAAGATAAGAAGTCAGGAAGTTCAGCAACATTTTCTAAGGAGAAAAATGAGGAGATTTATAAGAATCTTTCTGGAAAAACAGCGGTTGTTGCTGAGGTGAAAAAGACGAAGAAGACTTCTCAGGCAGAGGGTCTTTATGATCTTACAGATCTTTCAAGAGATGCGAATCAGCGATTTGGTTTTTCAGCAAAGCAGACTTTAAATATTATGCAGAGTCTTTATGAGCATCATAAGGTGCTGACTTATCCAAGAACGGACTCCCGCTATCTGACAACAGACGTGGCAGAGACATTAAGAGAGCGTGTGGAGGCGATTGCGGTCGGTCCGTACAGAAGCTTCACAAATACAGTGTTAAAAGGAAAAATCACACCGAAAAAGTCTTTTGTAAATAACCAGAAAGTTTCCGATCATCATGCGATTATCCCGACAGAGCAGCCAGTGATTCTAGCACAGCTTTCTGTGGATGAGAGAAAGATTTTTGATTTGGTTGTACGAAGATTTCTTGCCGTTTTATATCCGCCATATGAATACGAGCAGACCAAAATCACACTGGAATGTGAGGGCGAGACATTTTTTGCAGAGGGAAATGTACCTTTAAACAGAGGATACAAGGAAGTAACAGCACCGGATGGCGATGAGAGTGGCAAAGTATTTCCTGCTTTAAAAGAGGGTGAAGTAATCAGAGATTTTTCACTGAAAAAGACGGAAGGAAAGACAAAACCACCGGCAAGATTTACCGAGGGAACTTTGTTAAAGGCGATGGAGAATCCAGTCAAATATATGCAGCAAAAAGATGCAAAAGCAGCGAAAACATTGCAGGAAACAGGTGGACTCGGAACTGTTGCAACAAGAGCAGACATTATTGACAAGCTTTTTGGCAGTTATCTTATTGAAAAAAAGGAAAATGAAATCTTTATTACAAGTAAGGCAAAACAGCTTTTAGCCCTTGTGCCAGAAGATTTGAAGAAACCAGAACTTACCGCAGAGTGGGAGTCAAGGTTATCTGCGATTGCAAAAGGCAAGGCAAGTGACCGTAAGTTTATGCGTGAGATTGCAACATATACAAAAGAACTGATGAAGCAGATTCAGAATGGAACAGGAACATTCCGTCATGATAATCTGACAAATAAAATCTGTCCAGAGTGCGGAAAGCGACTTCTTTTAGTAAACGGAAAACAGGGAAAACTTTATGTTTGCCAGGATAGAGAGTGCGGCTACAAAGAGCGTATTTCCAGACTGACCAATGCCCGCTGTCCAGTTTGTCATAAAAAGATGGAGCTAGTCGGGGCGAAAGATAGGCAGAAGTTTGTCTGTTCCTGCGGGCATAAAGAATCCATGCAGGCATTTGAAAACCGCCGTAAGAAAGAGGGAGCGGGTGTTTCAAAGAAAGATGTGGCAAATTATATGAAGAAGATGAAAAAAGAGGAGAAACAGCCGTTGAATAACGCTTTGGCAGATGCACTGGCGAATTTAAAATTGTAGGAGATTTTATTTATGAATATAAAAAGAATTGTATTTGCTTCTTTATTTTGTATAGCGGTGTTGCTCTGTGCCGGGAAAAAGGCAGAGGCGGCATTCCCTTACGACATGGAGCAGAAACCGGTGACAGCTACATCTATACAGGATGGAAAAGTTGCAGTTTATAGTGATGAGAATTTAAAGAATAAAAAAGAAGAAGTAGCAGGAAATAATCTTACGATAGAAGCATATAAAGTAAGTAAAAATGGTATTTACGGCAATTACAAAAGTGGAAAAAGATCTGGTACAGGATGGTTTTCTCTTAATACTTTTGTCGTAAATCCAAAGTATAAAAATGTATATGCGACAGTCAGAGATCACATGTACATTTATACAAGTAGAAGTTATTCTAAAGTACAGACAACGATAAAAAAATATAGTGGTGTAATTGTTATCAGCAAAGTAGACGGAGACAGACAGGTTATCTGTGATAAAAAGGATCATTATGAGATTGGCTGGATGACAGCAAGTGCATTTTCTAACACACTTTTGTATGATGGGCGTGAAAAACAGACATTAGCAGATGGCATTTACAAATTTAGATGTGGCTATCAGGATGATGAAAACGGGGGAAGTAAAAATCAGTCCGCGATGGAAGCTTATCCAGAGTATACATTTAAAATAATGCATACGACACAGAATCAGTATTATATTCAAAATGTTGAAACTGAAAAATATCTTGCCGTAACCTTTAAGTCGGCGAGTAAAAAGGCGGAAAAAGGAAGTGTCGGAAAGTATGTTGTTTGCTGGACGAAGCAGCCGGACAAGACTTATGGGCTGTTCCAGTTACAGCGGTTAAATGGAGCATTTTCCATTCAAAATGTGAAAAGTAAGTATTTTCTGGGACAGATTACAGATACAAAAGAAAATAGCGAAGATTCTCAAGAGAGTGACTCAGCGAAAAACAGTGAAGAACTGAAAGTGGCGAATAGCGGTGAAGAAAATCAGGCAGATACTTCATCGAAAAATGCAAAACAGCAGAGCAATACTGAATTAGCATTTACTTTAGAAAAATCCAGAAGCACACAGCCAACTCACTGGCGAATTCACGCAGCACAGAAAATGAGTAACACAAAGAAACCATTTATATTTACTCAGTACGATCCAGAATGGTGTGCGACTCCGTATGGTGGCGGAGGCTGTATGGGAACGGCAGGCTGTGGAATTCTTGCGACAGTGAATGCAGTTTATGCGTTAAACGGACAGTATATGGACGTGATGGAACTTGCCAATTATGCGGTAGAAAAGAATTATCGTATTGTGGGAAGCGGAACGGATGATGGAATCTTTAAGGCAGCAGCGAAGAAATACGGACAAAAATATGGTTTTGCATGGGATGGGGCAAGTGGAAGTATTGACGTGTTGAAGAAGAAATTAAAGGCAGGCGATACCGCCATTGTCCATGTGCAGGGACATTATGTTTCCATTTCCGATTATAATAAAAAGACGAAGAAATACCTTTTATTAGATTCTAATTATCTGCCAAAACGTGCGACGTCGGCATTTGGAGACTGGATTGGAGTGAACCGGCTGTTGTCCGGGGCGTTGGAATCTCAGTATTTTTATTTCTTTAAATCAAGTGAATTATAGTCATGATTGAATAAAAATGAAGCTATTAAAAATATCAGAAGAATAACTGAGAATGCAAAGTAAAATAAGGAAATAACAATGAAAAATAAAGAAGATTTAAAAAAAGAACTCATCAAAATTGACCATAAAAGTTATGGAATGTATAAGACGCTCGGAGGCAGTTATAGCTTCGGCAATTACATTTTGTATATCGACCATGTACAGGGAGACCCATTCGCTTCTCCATCTCGACTTCATTTTGAAGTAAAGAGGGACAGGCATGGGTTTCCAGAAGAATATTACCAGGAAAAGCATCGCCGCTTAGCCTTAGAAGATCAGGTGTTGCGGAGATTTTTATATGAGTTAAGACAGATTGATAAGGGCTTTATGGGTTCTGGTAAAAGTGGAAGAATCACGATCTGTCCAGCGAACCAGACAGTGCAAGAAAGGATTGCAGTTGTATTTTCTAAAGAGAAAATGGAACTTCGTTTTGAGATGGGATTTCCAGCAAGAGGAAGAACGATTCTGGCAAAAGAGATGCAGAAGTTAGTATTTGATATTTTGCCACAGTTAGCAGAAAATACGCTTTTCTATCGAAACTGGGATACAAAAAATAAAAAATATCTGGAACAGGCGATTTTCCTTGCAGATGACCAGAAAGTCCTTCGGGCAGAATTAAAAAAGAGAAATCTTACAGCATTTGTTGCGGACGGAGCTGTTTTGCCAAGAGAGAGCGGAGTTTCCGACCGGCCAATGCGTGGAGCAGTTCCATTTGCTTCGCCGGAATCTATGAGAATAGAGGTGGAACTGCCACATAAGGGAAAGGTCACTGGAATGGGTATTCCAGAAGGAATCACGGTTATTGTCGGTGGTGGATATCACGGAAAATCTACTTTGTTAAAGGCGTTGGAACAGGGTGTATACAATCATATTTGCGGGGATGGCAGAGAGTATGTCGTGGCAGATAATAGCGGAATGAAAATTCGTGCCGAGGACGGAAGAAATGTGCTGCACACAGACATATCTATGTTTATCAATCACCTTCCAGCAGGTCAGGACACTACAGATTTTTCCTCAGAAAATGCCAGTGGAAGTACTTCTCAGGCGGCGAATCTTATCGAGGCAGTTGAGGCGGGAGCAGGTCTTTTATTGCTGGATGAGGATACGTCTGCGACAAACTTTATGATTCGTGATAAGGTGATGGCACGATTAGTATCTGACGAAAAAGAGCCAATTACAACATTGCTTCGTCATATAAGAGGAATTTATAGAACACTGGGAATTTCTTTCGTTATTGTAGTAGGAAGTTCTGGAGATTATTTATCTGTGGCAGATTTCGTCTTACAGATGGATCATTATAAAGTAAAAGACGTTACAAAAGAAGCGAAATCTATTTGCGAGGAATGTGGAATTGCAGGGCAGTACCCAGAAAATGAAATCACAGTCCCGGCATTTTCCCGCAAATTAAAACCGGTAAAGCCGGGCAGACGGAAAATAAAATCAATGGGAACAGATACCGTTCTGATTGACAGAGAGGCAATAGATGTCCGCTATTTAGAGCAGCTTTCAGAAAATGGGCAGACAACAGCACTTGCACATATGATGAGCTGGATTCTTGATAATGTAAAAGCCGAAGAAGATATTCAGCATATAATAGAAAGAATGTATACAATCATAGAAAAACGAGGAATGGAAGCAATTATACCAGCCAGTTGTTCAGGAGGTCATCCTGTTTTACCAAGAAAGCAGGAGTTATATGCGTGTCTTAGCCGTTATAGAAGTGCCAAAATTGTTCGGTAGATTTATCCTTCATTCAGTTCGCTACGCCGCCCTCATTCAGGCGGAATCTCCCACAAATTGCGACGTACATCTTGCAGAAAGTATTTTTCAGACACGCTCTAAGGTGGGAGATGATGTCACAAAAATGATTTTCTAAAACTATAGAATAATTTGGCAGTCTGTAGAAATAGTTTTTCAGAATAAAAAACAACTTGATAGTCTGTAAAATGGTATTTCAAAAAAATAATTTGCCCAGAGTCATAAAATAGACAGAAAAAAGAAATATATGTAGATTTTGTGAAAAGAATGGTAAGATTGTATGATTAATGGTACAGTAATAAAATAGGTGTGGCAATTCGAAAACGCAGAATGAAATAATAAAGAGGAGATTTTTATGATAAAGAAAAAGATATTTATCGCAACAGCAGTATTTGCATCCATCTGTATGTTAGGCGGATGTGCAACATCAAAGTCCAGTAAGAAGGCAGCAGAGGCAACTACAGAAGCCGCGCAGCAGGCAAAGGCTACACCAGTGAAGCTTAATGCATCAGAATATGTGAAGCTTGGACAGTATAAGGGACTCACAATTAAGGGAGCATCCACAAAAGTAACCGATCAGGATGTAGAAGATCAGGTGAATGAACTAGCCCAGGATAATGCATCCTATGAAGAGATTAAGGATAGAAAGACCGTACAGAAAGACGATTATCTTAATGTAGATTATACAACAACAATTAACGGCAAAGAGAATAGCGATTATTCAGACAGCAATCTCGATATGCATCTTGGAGATGGCAACTTAAATGTTGATGAGAATGTCGATGTTGATGAGAAACTTATTGGAGCAAAAGTTGGTGATACAGTAACAATAGAATTTACTTTCCCAGAAGATTATGACGATTCCTCTATAGCAGGTAAAAAATGTGAACTTGCAGTTTCTATTAACATGATTGAAAAGGAAGTAATACCAGAAGTGAATGATGCCCTTGTCAAGGAAAATACAGACTGTAAGACAGTAGAAGAATATAAAAAGCAGGTAAGAGACAGCCTTGTAAGCGATAAGAAATCAGAGGCAGAGCAGACAAACCAGGAGACACTCTGGAATAAGATTATGGATAATGCTACACAGCTTAAAGATTTCTCTGAAGCAGATATCAAAAAGGAAGTCTCAAACATTAAAATTGAGAATAAAGAGATGGCAGGATACTTTGGCATGAGCGTAAGTGATTTCATTGAACAGTACTACGAAATGTCCCTCGAAGACTACGCCAAAGAAAATCTCAAAAAACAGTGTGTGCAGGACTTACTCTTAAAAGAGAATAGCATTGAAATAACAGATGCCGACGTAGATGAAGAAATCCAGTACTACATCGATGAACTTGGATATAAAGACAAAAAAGAAGTCCTTTCCGCCATCTCTGAAGATGAAATTCATTCTGAATTACAGTACACTAAGTTGATGGACGCATTAATGAAGGAAACTACGATAAAATAACTAACAGACGTAAATCAACAGACATAGATTAACAGACGATCCCGAAGAGAAAGGCCACAAATCCCCCTCTAATATAGCAAAGTATTTTTGAATTTAGCAACAAACAGAAACCCGAAAGCGCAGAATATTACATCTGGAATATTCTGCGCTTTCGGGTTTCGTCTGTCCATAACAACAAAAAAATATACGCAACATTACCAAAAATTACGGTGGGTAAAAATGAAAATATATGCTAAAATAACAAGGTGTTGTTGTTTGAAGTGAAAATATTTGCATTATAGCGTATTTGAAAAGCATTTATAAAGTGTGATGTACATTTTTTAGTAAGTATTTTTCAAACACGCTCTAGAAAGGTCGATATAATGGCAAAAAAGAAGATTTACTTTGGTACAAATACCAAAATGTATAAGACAATCAAAGATACTGTGGAATTTGTTTCTCAGTTGCAGGAGCTGACAAAGGATATCAGCAGAGAAGACATGCAGCTCTTTGTTATCCCTTCTTATACAACGCTGAGAGATGCGAATGAAGCAAAAGATGAAGACCTTTTGATGGTTGGAGCGCAGAACATGGGCTGGGAGGAACAGGGACAGTTCACAGGAGAGATTTCTCCACTGATGCTTCAGGAAGTAGGAACGGATATCGTAATGATTGGACATTCTGAGAGACGTCATGTTCTCGGAGAGACCGATGAAGAAGAGAATAAAAAGGTGTTATGTGCCTTAAATCATAATTTTACAACGCTTTTATGTGTGGGTGAAACCGGAGAGCAGAAGGATTACGGAATTTCAGAGGAGGTTATCCGTATTCAGTTAAAGAAGGGGCTTTACGGTGTAACGGAGAAACAGACAGAAAAGCTTTGGATTGCTTATGAACCGGTATGGGCGATTGGGGTGAATGGAAAGCCTGCAACGAAGGAATATGCAGAGCAGATCCATATCGTCATCCGCGAAACATTAGTTGAACTCTTTGGAGAAGAGGCAGGGAATGAGATTCCGGTTTTATATGGAGGAAGTGTAAATCCGGAGAATGCAGTAGGTCTGAGTAAGATGGAACACATTGATGGCTTATTTATCGGACGTTCTGCATGGCAGGCAGATAATTTTAACAAGATTATCAGAGATGTTCTTAAATAAATTGTGAATTTTTTAAAAACATATTGAAATTTAATGGATAATGAACTAGAATAGTTGTAGGTATTGCAACATGATGATGGCTTTTTATGTTGCAATTATACTTTTGTTATAAAGGCTGATTATAACAGAAGACCAGAGATGAGGAGAAATACATGGCAAAGTTTGGAGTAGTACTCGTATCACATAGCGAATACATCGCAAAGGGCTTAAAGGAACTTGTGGATGAGATGAACGATGGTTCCGTGCAGGTAGTTGCTGCAGGTGGCGCAGACGGAGGAAGAATCGGAACAAGTGCAATCAAGATTCAGGGAGCTATTGAATCTGTAGAAGATTGTGATCATATCTTAATCTATGCTGATTTAGGAAGTTCTATTTTAAGCGCAGAGACAGCGATTGATTTAATTGATGAAGATTTAGCTGAGAAGGTTCAGTTAGTAGACGCACCGATTGTTGAAGGTGCTTTAGCTGGTGTTGTTCAGGGAACAATCAGCGATGATGTAGCGGATGTTATCAAAGCATCAGAAGATGCACGCAATGTACATAAAAACTAATTAAGTTTTGGGAGGTAGACTTACAATGGCAAAGATTAAAAGACTTTTCAATGACCCATATGATATCGTAGAAGAAATGGTAGAAGGTTATGTAGGCGCACATAAACAATATGTTAAGATGTGTGATTTAGATGAGGCACAGGGACGTGTTGTTTTAGCGAATGACGCTGGAACAAAGGATAAAGTTGGTGTTATCATCGGTGGAGGTTCAGGACATGAGCCATTATTCATCGGTTATGTGGGAGAAGATTTCGCAGATGCTGTTGTAATCGGTAACATTAACACATCCCCATCTCCAGACCCATGCTACGCAGCAGCAAAAGCATGTGATAACGGAAAAGGATGTATTTACTTATATGGTAATTATGCCGGAGACGTTATGAACTTCGATATGGGAGCTGAGAAGGCTGATGAGGAAGACGATATCAGAGTAGAGACAGTTCTCGTAACAGACGATGTTGTTTCTTCTGAGAATATTCCTGACAGAAGAGGTATCGCTGGTGACTTCTTCGTATTTAAAGTAGCAGGTGCTAAGGCAGCAACTGGTGCAGACTTAGACGAAGTAGTAGCAGCAGCTCAGAAAGCGAATGACAATACTCGTTCTATGGGTGTTGCAATGTCTTCTGCAACTCTTCCTGCAAAGGGCGGAACAATCTTCGATATGGAAGATGGTGACATGGAAATCGGTATGGGTATCCACGGTGAGCCTGGTATCAGAAGAGGTAAGATCGACACAGCAGATAATGTAATTGATGAGATTATGGAGCCAATCCTTAAAGATCTTCCATACGTTGAAGGAGACGAAGTTTACGTTCTTGTAAACAGCTTAGGTGCTACACCACTTATCGACCTTCATGTATGTTATAGAAGAGTAGCTCAGATTCTTGAAGAAAAGGGAATCAAAGTTTACAAAGCATTAGTAGGACCATTTGCTTGTTCTATGGATATGGCTGGTATGTCTGTAACATTAATGAAACTGGATGACGAATTAAAAGAATTAATGGATGCACCTTGCGACACTCCATACTTTACACAGAAATAATAAAGGTGATTAATAATGAGTGAATACATGTTAAGTAAAGATTACTTCGTACAGGTAATCAGAGATTTAATTGTTTTAGCTGAAGATAGAAAAGAGTATTTTACAGACCTAGATTCAGCAATCGGTGATGGTGACCACGGAATCAACCTTTCTATCGGTTTCCGTGAAGTTAATAAAAATATTGAAGACTGGAAGGGATTAAGTGTAAGAGACTTTTATAACAAAGTTGGTACAGCACTTCTTGACAAGGTAGGCGGTTCTTCAGGACCACTTTACGGAAGTTTCTTTATGAAGTTTGGACTTCCAATTAAGACAAAAGGCCCAGATGAGGGAGCAACTTTTGAAGAATTTATCGCCATGATGGAAAAAGGTGTTGAGATTATCAAAAAGCGTGGTAAGTCCACAACTGGAGAGAAAACTATGCTTGACACATTTGTTCCAGCAGTTGAGACACTCCGCAAAGAATACGAAGGCGGAACACCAGCCAAAGAAGCTATGGAGAAAGCTGTTGAAGCTGGTAAGGCAGGTTTAGAGTCTACAAGAAATATCGTAGCAACAAAAGGCCGTGCTATGAGACTTGGAGAACGTGCTATCGGTCATCTTGACCCAGGTGCTGCATCTGCCGCAGAGATTCTTGAAGTATTCTACAAGGATATGCCTAACTAATAATTAAAGCTTATAAGATTATTTTCGATACAACAAAATAATGTATTAACGGGAGAGAGTTATGAGTCCTGCTTATGAGGCTGTTGAAGTTTTGACAGTCTTATTAAGCAGGACTTTTTTAATTATCTAACATCCTGACCGGTTTTAAAGGGTGAAGCTGGCAGGAACAATTAAAAAAGGAGGAGCAGGTATATGGCAAACTACATTTTAGTAATGGATCAGGGAACAACGGGGTCAAGAGGTGTTGTTTATGATGAGAAGGGTAAAACAGTAGCGATTGACTATGAAGAGTATGAGCAGTTTTTCCCGAATTCCGGCTGGTGGGAGCAGAGTGGAAAGACCGTGTGGGAAGTTACATTAAGAACATCCCGGAATGCAATTAAAAAAGCAGGTCTTACAGGAAAAGACATCGCGGCAATCGGTATTGCCAACCAGAGAGAGACCACAACAATCTGGGATAAGGCAACAGGAGAACCGATTTACAACACGATTGTCTGGGGCTGCCGCCGTACGGCAGATATCTGTGCGAAACTGATTGAGGAGGGTTACAACGATACTGTAAACAAAAAGACTGGCCTGGTAATTGACCCAACGTATTCTGGTTCTAAGATCCGCTGGATTCTTGATGAAGTAGAAGGCGCACAGGAAAGAGCAGAAAAGGGTGAATTATTATTCGGAACAATTGACTGCTGGCTGCTTTATAACCTTACAAAAGGTAAAGTACATGCAACAGATTATTCTAACGCAGCTCGTTCTATGGTTATGAACGCTCATGAATTAAAATGGGATGATGAACTTCTTTCTATGCTGAATATTCCAAAATGTATGCTTCCGGAAATCAAACCATCGGTAGGAATCTTTGGATATACAGATCCAGAATGGTTTGGTGCAGAAATCCCAATCACAGGTATTGCTGGTGACCAGAGTGCCGCATTATTTGGACAGGCTTGTTTCGAGGAAGGCGCAGCAAAGAATACATACGGAACAAGTGCAGTACCACTGATGTATACAGGTGATGTTGCACCAGAAACAGAGAAAGGACTTCTCACAGTTGCATGGGGTAAAGACGGAAAAGTAAAATATTCTATGGGTGCAAGTATTTTAATTGCAGGTCAGGTTATTCAGTGGTTACGAGATAAGATTAACTTAGTTGACCATGCTGCTAAGACAAGTGTTATGGCAGAAAGTATCCCGGATAACGGAGGTGTGTTCTTCGTACCTGCATTTACCGGACTTGGTGCACCACACTGGAATACAGGTGCCAGAGGAATGATCATTGGTATTACTGCTGCTACATCAAAAGAACAGATTACAAGAGCAGCATTAGAATCCATGGCATACCAGACAAGAGACCTTCTTGAAGAGATGGAGCGCAATTCAGGAATCAAATTAAAAGAGCTGAAAGTAGACGGTGGAGCTTCTAAGAATGACTTCTTAATGCAGTTCCAGGCAGACATTTTAAATTGCCGCGTTGTACGTCCAAAAGACATTGAGACAACCGCACTTGGTGCATGTTATTTAGCAGGACTTGGCTGTGGTATTTTCAAGAGTGAAGATGAAATCAAGGAATTATGGGAAGCCGACAGAGTATTTGAACCACAGATGGATGAGGAAACAAGAGAAAATCTTTACGCACAGTGGTGCAAGGCAGTAGAGAAATCTAAAGACTGGTTATAAAATCTTTTAATCTAGAAAGGGGTAGACATATGAAGTATGATGTAGTAATTATTGGTGGCGGAATCACCGGTACAGGAATTGCTCATGAACTGGCAAAATATCAGTTAAAAACAATTTTGTTAGAGAGCGGTACAGACGTAGCTTTTTCTGCAACAAAACAAAATGGTGGAGTAATCCATCCAGGTTATGACCCGCATCCGGGCACATTAAAAGCAAAACTGAATCCTCCGGGAGCAAGAATGTATCCAAGACTTTCTAAAGAATTAGGCTTTAAAATATTACATACAGGAACACTTGTCGTTGCCTACTCCGATCAGGATTTAAAAAAGGTAGACGAACTGATGGATAATGCCAGAATCAACGGTGTAGAAAAAGTAGAACGTTTAGATTTTGAGCAGCTCCATAACAGAGAACCACATATCAGTGATAAGGCGTTAGGTGCGCTACTTGCAAATACAACCGTAATGGTAGACCCATTTGAAGTAGCCATTGCTTTTATGGAAAATGCAATGCAGAACGGTGTAGAACTTGGTCTTTGCCAGAAAGTGCGTAAAATTGAAAAACGTGCAGAAGAAGACTTTGTTGTATACACACAGGACAGACAGTATGAGACTCGTTTTATCGTTAATGCAGCCGGTGTGCATGCGGACGATGTTGCAGCGATGGCAGGTATCCACGAATATCAGGTGGAAGGCCGTCACGGAAACCTTTGCGTACTGGATAAAGTGCTTCCGATTCATACAGTTATGTTCCCTTGTCCGGGACCGGATACAAAAGGCATCGCATTGATTCCTACTGTTTCTGGTAACTTCCTTATCGGTTCGACTGCCACAATGCGAGAAGATAAATATGACGTAACAAACGATGCACATGGTATTGATGAATTAATAAAAGGAGCCAAAATGCTTCTTCCAGACTTTGACCCAAGATGTATTATTCGTACTTTTGCAGGACAGCGACCAGTTGTATTAAACAACGGAAACGATTTCTACATTCGTGAATCTGAGACAGTAAAAGGCTTTATCCATGCTGCCGGAATCCAGTCCCCGGGAATCGCTTCTTCCCCTGCGATTGCTGAGTATGTAAGAGACCTTCTGGCAAATGCCGGATTAGATCTGAAAGATAAATCAGACTACAACCCATACCGTGAACCAATCCCGGATTTCAGCGATCTTTCCTTAGAAGAACAGGATGCACTCATCAAAAAAGACCCTGCCTGGGGTAAAATTGTATGTCGGTGTGAGACTGTTCCAGAGGGTGAAATCATAGCAGCGATTCATTCCACACTTGGTGCAAGAACCGTAGAAGGTGTCAAGAGAAGAACTCGTGCAGGAATGGGACGGTGCCAGAGTGGTTTCTGTCAGTACAAGGTAATGCAGATTCTTTCCAGAGAACTTGGAATCCCTGAAGAACAGGTACTTTTCGAAGAACAGGGAGCACAGGTATTATACGGAAAAATTAAAGGGTGAGGTGAGAGAAAATGAGGACATTAAAATATGATGTAGTAGTTATCGGAGGCGGCCCGGCAGGTCTTGCAGCAGCATTAAAGGCAAGAGAAAAAGTAGAAAAAGTTGCAGTTCTTGAAAGAAATGATGAACTTGGCGGAATTTTAAATCAGTGTATCCACAGTGGATTTGGACTCCATGTATTTAAAGAAGAATTAACCGGACCAGAATACGCACAGCGTTATGTAGATATGGTGGCAGAAACAGACATTTCCTGTTACTTAAATACAATGGTACTTGATGTGACAGAAGATAAACATGTCGTTGCTATGAGTGAAGACGGAATGCTTGTTTTTGAGGCAAGTTCTGTTGTCCTTGCTATGGGATGCCGTGAGAGAACAAGAGGACAGATTCGTATTCCAGGAACCCGTCCGGCAGGTGTATTTACCGCAGGCCTGGCACAGCGTTATGTAAACCTTGAAAACTTCAAACCGGGAAGCAGAGTTGTCATCCTTGGTTCCGGAGATATCGGTCTTATTATGGCAAGAAGATTAACCCTCGAAGGCATTAAGGTTGTCGGTGTATACGAACTGATGCCATATGCAAATGGACTTTACCGTAACATCAAAAACTGTCTGGATGACTTCGGAATCCCACTGCATTTAAGTACAACCGTAACAAAAATCGTAGGTTCCAAGCGAGTACAGGCAGTAGAAGTTTCCGCTGTAGATGAAAACTTAAAACCAATTCCGGGAACTGAAGAAATCATCCCTTGCGATACTGTACTATTATCTATTGGATTAATTCCAGAAAATGAACTCTCCAAAAAAGCAGGAATCGAATTAAACCCAGTCACAAATGGGCCAAAAGTAGACAACGCTTTAGAAACATCCGTAAAAGGAATCTTTGCCTGTGGTAATGTGCTCCATGTACACGACCTTGTAGATCAGGTAACAAAAGAAGCAGAAGATGCCGGTACTTATGCGGCTGAATATGCTGCAGAATGTGCAGCCGCACAGCAGGCAGATGCCGCAGTATCTACAGATGCAGAGACAGCAGCAGAAGCATGTGGAACTTCAAATGCAGAAACAGAAATTGCAGTTATCCCAGAAGGCATGGTCCGCTACACGGTTCCAACAAGAATCTGTGCAAACAGAACCCCAGTTACAAAAATTAAATTCCGTGTCGGCAGACCAGTGGAAACTGCAAAAATCCGCATTACAAGCGGCGATAAAGTAATCTTTGAAAGCAAAAAAGCAAAGAAATTTGTACCGAGTATAATGGAAAATGTAAACCTGACAGCCGCACAGCTTGCAGACGTTCAGGACGAGATTAAGGTAACATTAGTTTAATTAATATGTATGATTGATATCTTTCTTTAGCATTGATTTTTAATCAGTTGTACTTGAGTTTTGTCAATGTATAACTGAAAATTGAACAGCAACTGATAAAAATCTTCTTACAAAATTAAGCATAGAAAGATTCTGAGTATACATAATTACAGAAGGAGGCTACTGTAATGAAAGAAGTAACAATGTGCTGCACAACCTGTCCTTCCGGCTGTGCATTAAAAGTAATGATTGAAAACAACGAAGTAGTAAGCGTAGAAGGAAATAACTGCCCACGAGGAGAAAAATTTGCCCACAAGGAATGGATAAATCCAGAACGTATGCTGACAAGTACTGTATATGCAGTAATTAACGGCAAAGAACTGCTCATCCCTGTAAAATCCAAAGAACCGATTCCACGAAAGATTATGACAGAGGCTATGAAAGAGATTCAGGAAATTGAAGTGAATGCTCCAGTGAAGATGGGGGATGTCATTAAGGAAAACCTCGCAGAAAGCGGAGTGGAATTAGTCGCCTGTAAGACGGTGAAATAGGAATTTGCCGCAGGCAAAAGAGACGCCCCCGAAGAGAGTCTAACCCCTATATTTGTGACTTTAGTCGCGGCGGTTTG
>ENA-OROX01000062-OROX01000062.1-human-gut-metagenome-genome-assembly--contig:-NODE-62-length-98842-cov-3.822386_pt1 | contig 98842 bp, 116 predicted proteins | sample MGYA00242133_ERZ509058 | MGnify/ENA primary metagenome ERZ509058 (study PRJEB26280, sample SAMEA2338751) | human gut metagenome | biome: human gut; feature: human-associated habitat; material: faeces...
CTGTTTTTATTGATATCATAAAATGCTACCTTTCGGAAACCATTGTTGCTTTGACTATATTGAGGATTGACTCCATACACATATGTTGAATTAGGCTCTACTGGCAAAAAATCTGTAGTGTCTAATGTCGGATAGTCTGAATAAGTAGTACCGTCAGCGGTAATGTACTTACCAAGAACAGCATTCTCAGGATTCAGCAAGTTATTTGAAGAAATTCTTTCAACGCCAAATCCTCGTACCAGCGGATATATTTTTACAATATCTGCGGCACTTCGGTCTGCTTCGTCTCGTACTCGTACATAATCAATAAATACTCCATCCTTGCCAGGAATAGGAAGGAATTGAGAAAGATATTTTTCAGTAGCTCCGACAAATCCTTCTGTTTTGCTTGACATAGGTATCGAAACACGACAATACACCGCTCCTTCTGGGCTCGGTACTTGTTCCAAAGACATTTGAGGTTTATCATATCCTGAAATGAATTTGAAATTTTCATCATAGAAAGCAATGTTTTTCGTAAATCTATAATAAAGATTCAAACCTCTCAACGGTATATAATACGGAGTCACGCAATAGTTAGCGTAATTTTCCGTAATTGTACCATTGCCCATATTCATCAAACAATTATCTTGAAGACGATTTTGGTTCACCCAGTTTGCCGTATCAAAATCTCCGTAATTGTAGGCTTCGTCGAACTTTTGCAGAACTTCAAGACTTGCCTTAATAGTAGTCGTATCAACTCCGATAGAAGCAAGTGCGTCAACCAAGCCTTCTACTGATGCTTGTTCCAAAGTCATATAAGGCTCATACGCAGTAGCTACGCCAGTAGTTGATTGCTCAACTTGAACGTCTTTCCATTGACTTGCAGGAGTACCTGTAGCAGAAGCTATGTTGAAACACATATAAGATGCCCCTGAAGGTGCCGTCCAAACAGAGCCTTGTAGCGGAGTTGTTGAATCATTAGATACAAGATTCAAATTTTTGTCTAACCAAACAAGTCCTGTAGTTCTGGACATCACCTTGGCACTTATGACATAAGATAAACCAACTGTTACTGGTATGAGTCCAGAAATAGACCAACCTGGTTGAGAACTTATATTGCCTCTATTATCTACATACCAATCCTTCAACGCTTTGTTAGGATTGAATAAATTTTTACTGGAGACTATCACGTTGAGAGCCAATGATTCGATTTTGACCCAAGCGTTTGAATCATTTACTCTTGCATTACGATTTAACGTATTACAACGATACACTTCCCAAGCTCCAGTTGCGGAGTTCAAGAAAATCATTTCAACTCCTTGCTTCTTCAGCTCGGTCGGTAATTTAGACAATGCTTGCGCTTTTGTGAAAGCGTTTGTGCCATTGAATGGGTCATTAGCTACATCATTAGTAAACCATTGACTCACGTTGAATCTCGGAACTAATTTAGTTGCCGCATCTTGAGATATTGGAGTGGTAGTCGAACTACCTACCTGCTGTACACATGGGTCACCCCGATACGGAAGGTCATTCCAAGCATGTACGCCATCTCCAACTTTATACTGGTCGGTATCTAACTCATAACCAACCTCACCCTCCAGCAAGATTGGATTATACTGTGTCCACCTCGCAGCAGTGTCTCTCCTTTGTTGAATTCTATCTGCCATATTCTTGTTAATAAAAGATTATCCTTGTGCGTTTCCGCAATTTACATTTCTCGCTCCTCCGTACTTGCTATCAGCACGCCCGCCATCAAACACTCTACTATCAAGAGCCGATAATTTCATTTGAAGTTGCCATCTTGGCCCACTTTCCCATGAATAAATAGCATCTTCATCAGGATTGTTTTCATTATGAACTGAAACTATCTCTCCGTATTTCAAATACTTTCCATCATTTCCGATAGGATTGTTAACATCAGCGTTCATTGCCGCAATAGATGAGTACGTTTTCCGTATCGTCAAATTGTAGTAATAATACGCTTGGTCAGCTTGGCTGATAATCGAAGTGGGTACTGTTTCAGCACTCCAATATTGAGTGTCCCAAATTAGCATTACCAAGCAGGCTTCCATTTGTCCATTTGTTATCTGAATCGGTTGACCCAAATAGTTTCGGAAGTTTTGGAATGTTACTGTTCGGTCTTGTGCAACGCCTGCTATATAACATACTCTTGAATCATCAGGCTGAACAGGTTGAGTTGTAGGTTTTGCTATTCCTATCAGTGGACCATTAGCAAGTAGCTCTAAACTCCTGATATAGTCAAGCATATTAAGTTCATATGCTTGCTGAGCAGTGTCTTGAATTTCCGTGCCGACAGGTCTGCCCATCAGCGTAGAAATTATCATTTGTCTTGTATCATCATATCCTGCCATAACTCTTTCAATTTTCAACTAAATTATAACTGAGAATCATCTCAACCTCTTCTACGGTCTCACGAATATATTTGTCTTTATATTCTTTGAGCAACTCTTCGTTAGTAGGGTAATGATTTTTCTTAATGATTCTTTGAATCCAAATTCCCACCGCTTCCTTCGGTTTCAACTCTTCTTTGATGATTACTCCGTTATCGGCTTTATTGCTTAATTTGCCTAAAAATTCAGCTGTAAAACCTTCGGTGGTAATGTAAGAGCATTCTAATGGAGTTTCCAGCACCGTTTCGTCACGTCTCTCAATCCTGAATACCGTTTCGGATATTCTCTTCACAGTATAAGTTTCATCATTGCTAAATGCCTCCTCAAAGGCTAACCAAGTGCCTTCAATTCCTGTTTCTTTTACCTCGAAAGATACGTTGAAAGGATACAGAGCAATTTCCTCTCCTGCGGAAGCGTACTGCTTGATTTTCAAATCAACGGCAGCTCGGTAAAAAGAAGCATCATAGAACTCCGCCAATAAAGGCTCTTGGTATCGGTTAGCTATCTGCTCCATAGCATAATCTTCGGAGCTTACTGCTACGGCTGCTATTTTGAAAACAGCTTCGTGATTTTCATCCGTTACTATTTTCAACTCAATATCCTTCACTGGTTTATCAAACTGATTGATAAGTCCTATTGCTATTGTTTCCTTCGGTTTCTTCTCCAAAGTATAAGAAGAAATAAGGTCAAACAACGTATTCAATGCCGCATTTGGAACTGGGGTGGAAGAAATATATCCACCCAAGCTCCTTGACGCATCCGATTGAGGATTGTCTTGCGTTTTTGCTAATGAGGTCGCTGCCCCTGTCAAATATATCATCATAACTTTAAGAGTAATTGCGTTGTTTAGCTTGAGGCTCAATATCAGCAAGATTAACAACAAATGAACTACCAGATAATGTTTCAGGCTGTCCGTTGATATTCGTAAACTGAGCAATAGCAAGAGGAGCAAATGGTGATTGCTTACCGCTATTATCCAACATACGATAACCGATTGATATTGTTACCTCGTCAGAAAAACTTTCTGAAACTGAAGGAAAGAAAGCATAAACTTTCATTCTTTCGGCAACATTCCAAATAGAAGCTCGAAAATAGAAAGGTTTAGAAGGTAAATTTACATTTGACGATAATTTAACTTCATATTCCATTTCCAAGAAATTAGGCACGACAATAAAATCATTATTATTGTCCAAAATCATAGAAGTGTCAAGATTAGAAATAAACAAAGATTTATTTGAATTGCTATCAATCTTAGCATATTTCATATTAGTTCTATTCACCAGTAACCAGTTGTTAAACAATCCGTCAGGGATAGCTCCTGAACCAAGATAGTTGCTTGACCCCGAAAGGATATTGAATGAGTTAGAAGTAGAAGTTGTTACCAATTCAAACTTCGTTATCGTGTATCCATGTTCAACGATTAACTCCAAATCAACTGATATTGCATTTACAGCATTTACTCCTCCTACGGCAGCGACACTCAAAAGGCTCGCTAATGGATTTTTGTAAGCTGATTCAGAACTACTACCTTGTTGAACGTAGGGATTGTTAAACATAGAATAGATACGTTCATCTGAAATGTTCATGCCTCCTGCGTCATCAAACGTAATGCCAGCAATAATGAATTCATCAGCCGATACAGAAGGTTTGTCTGCTGAATCTACTATTCGTATGTTATATGAATCATATTCATAAATCAACTTGTTTGCTTCAAGCGGTTGAAATCCAGGTGTGAACGTTCCTATGACAGAATATTGAAGCATACTTTCGTTTACGAAGGAGCCTGAAAGAACGGCTGACGTATCGGAGACTACATTCACAACTTCATATTCGCCAGTGTTTACCGTTGATTCAAATTTTACCTTGGTAGGGAAGTTGGGTTGACCTCGTAAAACTTTTGTAAACTCCGTTCCAATTCCTGATAATGAACCGTCAGTGTTAATCGTAACAGTACCAGCTTCGGTATTCTTAACACCACGTGACAGAACAAGCCAACGATTCATACCAGTATTAAGAATTTGCATTTCCAAAGCATTCTCCATTATAATGGCATTTAGATTGGTATCAAACGCAACACCTGGATTGATAACAACTACATTAGACGTACCTGCTTTGTTTGTCACTTTGAAATAGGTATTGCCGTTATTTTCTACAATACCGAATGATTTTGAAAGCGACTTGATAGCCAGCTTATATCCGTCATCGGCTAAAAACTTAACCAATCTTTGAAGTTCATTGACTTCCAAAAATAAGTTTTCGCTGAATTTTAATTTTGACATAACTTTATGTTGTTTAATAATTACTCATGAACACAAAAATATCTGTTAAGTTGTAAGGTAACAAATACTTTTCTATAATATCTGTAATTTCACTTTGAGACTGGCTATTGTTATTGTTTCGCACATAAGCGTAAAAAATGCGTGAACTTTGAATAAAGCCCAAACTATGAGAGTTTACAGTACCATCTTTCAAAGGTAGTATATTTGTTCCTCTTACCAACGGTCTTATCTTATAATCCCATATTGCAATATCCGAAGGCGCAGAACTTGTTATTTGTATTTTAGGCAATATGTATTTTACGAAAGAATTGTTAAAATACAAATTAGTACCAGCTCCAATATTAGTAGGACTGCTATCAACGTTTGAAGTAGAATAAGCGTGTATAATACCTCTAACATGATACCAAACAGAATTCAATTTTGTAATAGTTTTCAACTCAAAGAAATTATCGGAAACTGAAAAACCGTTCGGAGTTATAAAGGCATCATCTAACTTATTTTTCAATGAATCAAATCCTTCTACTCCAAATATCAAAGTAGCATCTTGTTTAACTCCTCCTACAACTCGGAAAGCAAATGTTATCTCATAATCAAGTCTGGAATCAACGACATATAAGTTGTTATCAACATTCGTGTTTTCATCTTGTCTTCCCAACCCAACTCGTCCTCCACTATTTGCTTTCAATTCTAATACTTTCTTGCCGTCATATTCTATAAGTCGATAACTTGATGTTCCAGTTTTAGACATAACAAAATTAGAAAGGTCTTCAAAATCTTCAGACATTTCCTTTGTTTTGTTTAGATATTTAGACATAGCCGTACCACGATACATCGGAGAACATTGACCTAAACACCAACCTACTTTCTCCAATGGGATATTCTCGTATAAAAGCTCATCGCTGACCTTGCTTCTTACCAACCTGATAAACTCTCCGTCAATCTGTAAAGTCTCTCCGTTCGGCAGCAAATAACCTTTACGCTTGAATATCATCTCCGTTCCTCTTTGACGTATTTGGTCATAAAGATTTTGAGCTAAATATTGAAGGTCTTCAAGAGTAATGTTTGCTTCATCGAAGTATATTCCATATTGTCTCACTTGCTCTCTCATGAGGTCAAAATCATCTTGGAAGTTTTCAAACCTCTTGAAGAAACGAATGAACATACTGTAAAACCTCGCAACCGAAAAGAACAAGTCAATATAGTCTTTGTCTTCCTTCTCGTCAGAGTTTTCAGCTCTCGGAATATAATTTGGTACGATACCACGATAATACAACTTTTTGAAGATGTTTTCTTCCAAAGCCTTCATCTCTGGCGTACCGATTATGTTAGCAAAGATGCTGGAACTGATAGTAGGAGCGACAAATTGAATTGCCTCTCGTGAGCCCATAAAGTCTATGCTTTTGAACTCAATAACTCCCGTACTATCAGAACCAGTCCTTGTATATCTTAATTGAATAGTCAAAGAACTATCAACAATATAATCATCCGAAGAAAGGTTTGCTGACGTTAGCTCTTGCCAATCGTTCCAAAAAACTCCATCGGGTGAAATTCGGAACTCTTTATGAACGGTGCGTGTATCAGTTACTCCGTCAACAACATCGGAAAAGTCCGTCAAATGAACTCTTCCAGTTATTTGAGGTGTAACGTCTATCAATATCACGTCCCCAATTGCGTTCAATATATTATCCTTCATTATACGTCAAGTTTTCTTGTTCTTTTACATATCTGTTAGCATCGTCTCCTTCAGGTTCAATTATCAATTCTCCATCGCTGTTTATGTTACCAACAGTTTCACCGCTATGAGACAGCATCAGCTCTCCTTCTTTTCCCGAAGTATTGTCAACAATCATAGGTTTATCCAATACTTGAGATTTATATATAGAAGGAGTTGTTGAGCCGTCATCGTTCATATCCGAAAAACAATTGATGAGAAACAAACCGCTGGATTGCTCAACTTCTGTTATAGTCTTTACGCTTACTTGTGTTCTCATATCAGATAGTTGTTAATACAGATGACTGGAATGAAGTATCAATTTCGTTCGGATAATAAACCTCAGCCAATACTCCTCCGTTATCTTCTACGATATTACCGTCAAGGTCACGCATTACAAACCCTCTTACACGTGGAAGTCGGTATTTCGGTACGTTTATATCAGCGTGAGGATAAAAGTGCGTATCAGGCACGTATCGAACTCCATCTACATTCTTAGCGGCAAACAATAAGTTTTCCCACTCAACCTTATCTCCATACTCCCAGAAACGATAGTCAAACAACTTCGACATCTGAATTTGGATTTCTCTTCGTACTCGGTCTTGGTCGTAAGCAGGGTCAATATCTACTCGGAACTCAACATCAACAGGTAGCCAATCAACGTTGTTTAGTTTCAACGCATAATCGGTTGAACTCCTCAAAAGCTCCGACAGTGACAAATACTCCTCCGAACGGCTCAATATTTCGTTGAACTCATCGTCTGTGAAGTCTTGTCCGTTTACCGATACAACAATCAAGTTCAATCGTCCATCCGCATCAATACCTCCTTTATGAAGTCTCAATACATTCGGATTGATTTTCATAAACACTTGCTCCAAGTAAGATAGAGTTGTTCTTGCTAATTGATTGATACTGTCCTTAATTCTCTGACGGAACAAATCATCATCCTCTTCATCTCGTCCGCCAGTCGCTCGGTATTCGTTGGTACAAGTCAGGTGGCCAGTCGGTATCGGATTGACTTTGTTAATAGACAAAGGGTCAACGTTGGTATCAAGTCCTTCTTGGTCGCAACGTACCTTCGCATAAGCATATCCGTTCACACCAATTACAACGTCCTCTTCCAATGAGAATGTTATTCCCGAAGTACTGGTGAAGGTATGAACATCTTTCAAATAAGTCGTTCCCTCATCAGCAATAAGTCGTACATAAGTAGAACTTGCTGCCGCACCAAATCTCGGAGAAACGCCACGAATAGCAGCAAGCTCATCCAAGTAAACTCCATAAGCCGTATCAGGAAAGATATGACCCTCCACGATAGCTTGGTTTACAAGACATTTCTGACCTACCTTAGCGCAACCGAAGGCAATACCATTCAAAACTGATTCAGCTCCAATGTCGTTAATCTTATCTGTTTTGTTCAGGAGTATTTCCAAGAACATGAGCTTGAGCTCATTAACAGGCGTTATCTTTGTAATCATATCACTATTTTTTTCTCAGTTTTATAATCATACTTTGTTTTTATCTCAACCGTTATCGTCATGCTTCCATTATCGTAAGCAAAGTCAGTGATGACAGCATATTCAAACAAATCATTCTGTAAGAAGTTATTTTGAATATCAGATACCAATTCAGGATAGGCAAATGTTTTGGTATTAACTCCAGTGATTAGTTTAGAGTTTTTACCAAACAACATATTTTCAGGAACATCCCCCCGATTGAGCTCCAATAGAATATCACATTTTTGTTCTACGTTCGCTTGGAACTCTACGATAACCAAATCATTGGATTGAAATGTAATCTTTCTCGCAATATCCTTTCCATATATCCGTTTACCGATAGGCTGGTCAAGTATCGTGGTTACAACGACATCTACTTGATTGTTTACAAGAACGTTCATCGGAGTGAGCTTATCAATCTCCCAGTCTCCTTCGTTCATATCGTTACTCAACATCAAGTCAATCCAGTTTGAATTATCTTGGTTGATTTGTTTAATGGAGTTTGCTACATCTTCTACTGTTCTGTAACCTCCCACTGACGAAGCGACTTGTATGAAAGGTTGATAACCTCTTTTTGTTATAGAAGTTCTGCGGAACTTCGGAAGTTTATTGATTTTCTCAATCGTTGTGTTCAAATCTTCCAAATAGTCCATCAACTCCCAATATCCACAAGTAGCGAACTTATTTGCGAAGTTCTTGAACTGCGCCATAACGTCCTTACATTCTGAAGTAAGCTCTCGAAGTAATATCAAGTGTGAGTTATCAACCCCCTCCGTTTGTCCTGAAAAATATCGGTTTATTTCAGGATAGGAATTGAGCATGAAACTCCGATACTTAGCCAAGAACTGGATAAGTGGATATTTTGTAACTTGTTCAAATTCTAATACTATTGATTCCATTATATACCAATATTTAACGCTCCGAAGGTAGCACGTGAAACATCCTTCAAAATATTGCCTATTCCCTTCGCAATAGCTCCAGAAGCAACTGTTGTTAGAAACTTAGCATTTTGCTCCTTTTGACTTTTAACAGCAGATGCAGGAGCAACAGCCTTCATCTCCAAAGAGTAATACCAAAGCATGTTGTTTTCGATACTCTGTGAATATGAGTCTTGCATTACTTCTACAACATAATGAGTATTCAAAGCATAATTGTTGAATATCAAGATACAAGGATTGCCTTGGTCATCTAACTTAGTAGAAGCCTCAACCATATTCTTCAACATCTTCGTCAGTCCATAACCAGTCTTTATCAAGACATCGCTATCCAAAACGCTAAAACCCATATTGCCTCCGAAGAACGGAATTGTTGATACATTCTCCGTTTCTTTCATTCCCAATAACAATCTGAACTTTCTTCCAAACGTACCTTGAATTGAAATATCTCTCGGAACGAAGGTGCTATTGAACAGCGTTGAAACTCCTTTGTTGGTTTTAGTTATGGTAGCAATTTGAGTCTTATTCTCCAATATGTTATTAGGCATAACAACGAAGGACATAAAACCCTTGGTATTTCCAGAGCTATCTAACAACTCCAATGAACACATATAGTATTCAAAGTTGTCGGGTGCAAGCGTATGAAGTGCAGCCTTTCCGATAGTCACCAACGCTCCTCTTGCGTTCTCAACTACGCTATTGACTGTACTTCCTGCTATTCTACCAGCTTGATTCAAAAATGCCATAACTTTATATATATTTTATCAACTTTATAACTGCTCATTATGATATAGTGCCAGTGCCTGGAGCAGATGTTGCACCTGGCCCAGCAGGAGTTGTAACCGCTATGCCTGGTTGAACAGTTACCGTTGCTGTTTTAATCCAAGCGTCCACGCCATCTGCTACAGCGTTCGCTATTGAATCAGCAAAATCTTGTTTTACTTTCTCTGAATCTGACTCGTTGCTTATCGGAGCGTCCAGAGCTTCTTTTATTTTTGATTTGAGTGTAGCTCTCAAACCTTCTGTATTGATAGGCATAATTATTCCAAATTAGAAATTTTACTTTTTATTGTATCTAACTTCGCTTGTATAGCAGCAAAAGAAGCAGCATTCACAGGCGTTGAAGTAGCTCCCACTGGGGAAATAACGGTTATTGCTTGAATAGCTTTCAGCATCTCGTCCAATAAGCTCGCCAGCGTATTCCCTAACACCATCGGCTCTTTACCGCTATTATGGTTTATCTTCTTGCTAATGATATCAACTTCTCCATCCTTAGCAACTACCTCGTTTTCAAATTCATCTTTGTAATTCAATCCTACGCCAAGTTCATAAGACAAAGACATTTTTTCTTCGCCTTTCTCCTTGACCTTCAAAGTAGCCTTCTGATTTGTGACTACGTTTACCGATTTATTACCAATGATGTTTATCTCGTTATCACAAGAAACGTTCAAGACTGAATCAGCGTTCTCGGAGCTTAATTTGATATCAATATTAGCAGGCTCGTCTTTGTCGCCCAATACAGTTATGTCCAAACCAGCCGTAGTGCCGTCAACGAATATCTCAACATTTCTTGTTTCAGTTCCTCGTTTTAATCGGTATTGATTTTCATCCAAAGAATAGTATTCACCTTGCCTTCTCAATGCTGCTACGATAACAGGAAGTTGAGATACAGCATCTTTGACCCATACCACTGGTGTTCCCCTATTCTCTTCATCAGTCGGGAACTTTATACATTGCATTACGTTTATATCAGCATGTACGCCACTGAAATATCCATATCCCTTCCCTCCGTTTATCGTTAGGGTGTTAGTGCGGTAGCAATCATTTATATATTGAACTCGGTCAACCTCCGAAGGTACGACAACGAAGCCTACCCCAGCTGAACCGATACCAGTGTCCAAATTTCTTATACCAATTACATCTTCTTCCATAACTATTTCTTTTTGCCTGTTACAGTAGCTTCTTTGGTAACTGTTACTGTAAATTCATTATTACCAGTCGCCATCATACGATACTTATTGATGTTTTCCCAATACAATTGTTGCTTAGACATAAAGAAGCCGAAATTGTCGACATTCACTTTCCACTTTGAAATATAGTCCTTCCAATTATCAGCGGTTATCTTTTCAATATCAAAATCTTCTCCGAAGTCTATGATATCAAAGTAACTGAATTTCTTCAATCCTATCTCTTTGCCGTATATATAAGCAGGGTACATTCCTTTGGACACTTGCAAGGTAGTAATTCTGCTCACACCTTGCGTTGTTACGTCATATGTATTCGTAACAGCATCCACGTAGAATATCTCACCCGAAGTCGGAAGCATTATGACCGTACCTCTTTTGATGCGTCTGTCTCCAATCAGTGTTATCGTTCCTCTTCGGGTGAAGGCATTGTAAGCATTACTTTCAACAAGAAACTTAAAATCACGTACAGCATTGCGTATAATTCTATCACCGTTCTGAGAGTTTTCCGATTTATCGGAGTTGAAACGCCCAGAGAAAGCAAAGTTGAAATAATTACTTTCTACACAAAGCGGTCTGCTCCCCCAAACAGCGGCAAACTCTGGGAAGAACACCGCAGGCATAAACAAGTTAGCTTCTCGGATACCAAGCAAGTCAGCATATGGCACATATTGATACCATGAGTATATTCCTTGATTATTCCAAGTAAGGTCGGTTGTTAATATATCCGCTTCATCAAGAGTTATCAAAGTAAGGTCAATCATCTTTGTGAAACTCTCTTTATCAAATGGCGGTTTACGAACAATCCAATAATATTGGTTACCAAATGTATCTCCCATAAACTCCACCAACGGCTCCTGACATACCTTTCGGAAGAAATTCAATAAAGAGCCTTGCTGTGTTGAAATTCCTGAATCAAGAACTTGTTTATCAGCAACCGAACTATCAACCAAAAGTTTTGTTATTTGCCATACACCAGGCGCTAACCTTTCTTTTGCTACTGTATTCTGTCTCGGTTGTTTCTTCGGAGTATATTCTGTAGCATCAGGAACGGTTATATCAGAATGAGCTGAATACTTGTAAGCCGTTTGAGTTTTGATTTCACTATCAGGGAAACTTAACCAAGATGGGTCTCCATAATTAAGTATCTTTCCAGTCTTTTTTGATACCAAACGTTCTTTTGCTAAAAACCAATATTTCGGGTCAACCGCATTACCACTTGAATTTCCTCCCTTTCGGACTTCCAAGTGTAAGTGTGGGCCAGTAGAATGACCTGCATTTGGGTCTCCTTTTGCTCCTCCCGTGGTTCCAATTCGCTCTCCTTCGGCTATCTGATAACCCACGTAGATATGACTATCAACGGAATGAAGGTGCATTAACAGAATATAGATATAAACGCCCATCTCAACCTGATGTTGAATAGTAACGTACAATCCAGCTCCGTTCTTCTGAACTTGTTTGGTTATAATCTTACCGCCCAAAGGAGCTTTCAAAACAGTACCGACAGGAACGCCAAAGTCAATACCATTATGGTTTTTGATTTTCCCGTCCATGTGTCTTTTACCAAAGTCGCTCGTAACTATGAGTTGCGATTGACCTTCCAAAAAACCTTTATAAAATGTTTTATAATTAGCCATTGTTTTCCTTCTTTTCTGGTTCAAGCTCTATGTACTTCGTTCTATCTTCGCCCCAAGTTTCAAAGACATATCCTGGCACTACTTCTACGTTAGCAAGCTGAGAAATAACCCCTTTCAGAATATAGCTTATGTCCATGTTAATACGGTTAGCAAAAATATCAATCTCTCCAGTTACCCTCCGAAGTCGGTTGATTGGATTGTTATAGGTATTATTCATAACATCGGCTTCACGAATATCACCTTGCTTTCCATAGCTCTGTTCGTTCGCAAATACTCCGCTTGGGTCTGAAGTAGTAGAAGGATTGAAGAAAAATGAACCATCCTCAATCAAGAGTTTCATCAAGTCTCGTCCAGTGATTTCAACGTATGCCTCCGAAGATTGAGAATTGGTAACAACCTTTACTTCATCTACCAAACCAATCATATCATACACACCTTCGGCAAGTTTTGTACTTATCTTGAAATTGTCCGCATCGCCACTATACCAATCAGCTGTATCCTTAACCAACTCCATATCAAGTTTCTCGAAAGAAATAAACAGAATGTCGTTAGAACTTATCAACCAATTGAAATAGTTAGATTCAATATCATCAAAACTTGATTTAGCATAATACTCTCCTTTCTCTCCGTATTCGTATGTAGCATCATTCTTAGAAGCATTGCCCTTCTGTCCCGACATATCGCCATAGGTCTTTTCTCCGTTCTCACCTTTCAGTATCTCGTATATGACTGAAACTCCTTCGCTTCGGGCACTAATGATTGGAAGTCTCATTGTGAAACTTCCTCCATTAGACGTTACCGAAGTAGCAAGTGAAATTATATGTCGGCTCAAATTAGCAAATTCTGTAAAGTCTTGACGCTCCATCTTGATAGTTTTCTTTCCTTGTGCATCAAGTCCTACATAATAGAGACTTTTGAACCAACCAAGAACTGAACAATCAGGACTTCGTTTGGAGCTATCCGCTACACGATAACCTTCATCTTGGTATATATCTTGAATCTTATCAGCAGCGAACGCATAAAAGTCCTCCGTATTAACTTGGGCATTTGTTTGAGCTATTGCCAACTCAGCCGTAACCTTACTGGGATTTATTCGGAGAACGCATGGAGCGGGCAGCCAAGACTGCAAAGACAGGTCGTCAGCACTCTCTGGCCACTTACCGCTCCCAGCTTTCTCTATTTCCTTATCAAGCTCGGTATATTGCTGCCATATCAAGTCTTTATTGAGGTCAAACAACTCTTGAGGACTTACACCATAAATGTAATTCCTTTCCATATAGTCTGATATGGTCATTCGCTTGCCTCTATTATAAAGCAAGATATAATCGTTGTTATTATGAGTAGTCTCTGCCATTACTTATTCCCTCCTGGTTTTGTTGTGTTTGGAGTAGGCATAGTTGTTGTACCTGTAATCTTACCAAGAATTTGGTTGAGAACTGAAACAACTTCGTTCTTTCCTTTCGTCCAAGCCGTAGTGAATTCAGTAGATTGTACCGCCCATGAATCCATATTTTGTCGCCCAGCTCGGTCAAAGTCTCCTTGATTACCAATACCGCCTTTCAATACACTTCCAGCCATTGTACCAGTATCGGAGAACTGACTGATATATTGGTCTAAACGGTCAGGAGCTATATCAGGCAACAAGGACTTGAAGGCAAAGTAACCCATCTGAGTGTCCGTACCTCCGAACTGTTGTGTGATACGCTGAATAACGGATTGCATGATTTTACCTTCATTCTCAGGATTGCGAAGTTCACGGTCAATCAAGTCCATACGTCCGCCAGTCTCTGGGAATAAGTCCGCAACCGAACTATATATCAACGCTCTCATTCGCTCGTTCATCGGTTGCTGAATCATGCTTTGGAAAGATTGATAATCAGTTCCAATTCTTGAATCTTGCGTTATACCTTGAACTGCTGAGAAGGCTGCTAAATTCGCATTCGCTACATCATAACTCGGTCGGTCGGCTCTATTCATATATGAGCCCATTATCTGCTGCTGAATATCGTACTTCTCTTGAACCCTTGTGAAGTCTCCCATGGATACTCCTGAACCTTCTATACCATTCAAGATAGTTACCAAGCGTGAGATTGCTTCTGTTACGTTCAATCCGTAGCGGTCATATTGCCCTCCTTTTTCCAAAGAGCCTTCTGTTAAAGCAAGGTTTCTTTCCAACCCAATTTGACGCATGGTTTCCGCATACCAATCATCCGAAGTACCACGTGCCCTCGTTCTCCTTGCAGCATTACCAGCAAACTCCTCTGTATCGTAACCAAAGTTGGTATAGTTGATACCTCTGAAGTTAGCATCAGGCAACATAGCTCCTAAATAGTTTGAAGCGTCACCGCCTTGATAACCAGTAGTAGCTCTCAAAGATGCTAAACCTGCCATTGATTCATATGAATCCGAAGTTCCAGTCAAAGACTTCGCTGCCCCTGCGGCAACTCCTACCCATCCCAAGAAGCGTAGTGCCGCTTTCAGACCCATACCCGATAAACCTGCTATGGCTGAACCTCCACCCATTATAGTGCTTCCAATATCGCCACTTTGAAGTCCGCTGAAAAGTCCTTGTATTCCTTGAGCTCCTTGCAACGCTGAATCATAATAAGGTCTGCCTTGTTGGGCAGCTCCTCCTCCCAATACTCTTCGGAGTTGTTCGTTCACATCAGCAAGACTTCGTGAAGCCGCCATAGCTCCTTCCTCGCTATCTGCTGAGTCACGTTGTTGCATCAACTCTCTCTGTTGAGCACGAAGTCTCCCAATATATGAATCAGGCGCATCTCCTCCTTGATTTGCTTGTCGGTTGAAATACTCGGTCAGTTCTCGGATAGCGGCAGTCAACTCGGTTTCGGCTTGCGTTCTTTCGTTCGCTTCTTCCTGATTGATTTGTTCCTCTTCCTTGTCATACTGACTTCCCACCATTCGGTACTGTCTTTGCCTTTCCTGCTCCAATTGCTGGTCAAGCATAGCTGTATAGAATGGGTCATTAGCATTTGGGCCAAGTCTTTGAAGTCCTTCCTGTCTCCTCTTATCAATATCGGCTTCAATAGCATCGTAGTCGGAACTCATACGCTTGCGCATGTCGTCTCTCCTTGCGTCGTACCTTTCCGAAATACGGTCATTGACAGCTCCTCTCGTTGCTTGACCGTACTGATTGATAATCTGAGTCATCGAAGAAGAACCAGGCACCAAGAGAACTCCACGCTGCTGCATTTCTCTACGAACATCCTCAATCATTCGGTCGTTAGAAGGAACAGCTGAACCTCCACCCCTGCCGCCCGAAGGTGTAGGAGTAGAGGTGTCTGAACTTGGGTTTCTGCTTACACTATCCAACTCATCTCGGAGCTGGGAAGCGTCACCACGTATGTTTACCGTTACATCTGCCATAATTATTCTTGTTTATCAAATTGACTCAAATCTAATTTCTCAAAGTCTTCATCAATTTCTTTCTCCGTTACTTTAACAACTTTCTTATTGGTATCTACCAATCCCAATGCTTCGTTTTCGGCTTCATCCTCATCGTAGTCGGTATGATTGATGGCTCTATTGATAGCAACTTCCTCTTGGAACTCTATATACATATCAATGAAGTTCATCTCCCTATGCTGAGGTGAACCGAATGGTACATGGTATCTTTTGCGCCACCAATAATCAATCGGGAATTGATGCCAAGAAGAAAGGAAGTTATCAACCCTCTTCTCCAGCTTCAGCTCCCTCTTCAGTTTTGTCTCCGCCATCGTTCAGTTTTATGCCTTTGAGTTCTGCCATAACCTTGTCGAACCAAGGTTTCAATTCCTTCTGATATGCTTCTACCAGTTCCTTGATATCTTCAGGAGCAAGGGCAGTGTAATTTTTGATATCATAATACTTCGCTACGCTCGGAACGCATACCTGAAGGAAGGAAATAGCATCTACCATATCAAGAGCATAATACATGCTTGCTACGCCACTCGCTGCCATAACCCCATATCGGTTATTGGTTAGAGCCTGTTTCAGACTTTCCAAGTCAATTAGCTGCCCAACGTTGGGGAATTGACACGTGAACGTCTTTTCTCCGATACTGAATTTTTTCTGTCTTTCAATCATGACTTTACAATTTAGTTTATTTACAATAAAAAAAGGTAGTACGTTATTCACATACTACCTTCCTATAACTGTTTATTTTGGCTTAAACAATTCCGTTATACAGAATTGGTTCCAAATACTCGAATTCAGTATCACGTCCTGAAATCTGACCTTCTTGAATATCGAAGCCTTCACGTGTCATGAATGCTCCAACGGTTTTCGCAAAAGTCTCATATTTAGTAGAAACCAAACCAGTTTCGTTGTCAATCGCTCCGTCCTTCACTTTACGAAGGATAGCAATTTCAAGCCCATCTTCCTGAAGCAGAATAGCATTTGCCCATTCTTCTACTGTACCAGCGTTTCTGAACGCTCCCTTCTTCATTTTGTTAGCCAAAAGGTTGAAGTTGATAGTATAAGAAGAACAAGACAAAGAACCACTCCATTCCAAGGCAGGCAGCTCCTCTGGGTTCAAACGTCCTACGCCCGTCACACGTCCTCTTCGGATATTCTCAGTGATGCGAACGTTTTTCATTTTACCCACGGTAACTGAATTTATCTGGATGATAGCCAAAGGGGCAGTCATCACTTTTTCATTCTTTGCCATAGTATGTTATCTTTTATTTGTTACACTTCTACTGAAAAATCCAAGATGTTCCCAATGAAGAACGTCTTGTTCACAGGTACGTTCGGCACGAAGTCGTAAGTGATAAAGTAGTCGCTGTTCTTAGCAACAACCTTTACATTCTTCCAACTGATAAGCAAGTTATCATTGCCAGGATATGCTACCAAAGAAGCAAGTTTTGTTTCGGTGAAGTTCTTAACAGACTGCGGAGAAGCCTGAGCTGCCGTTTGTCCTGTAAACCTCGTTTGTCCTTCCAAAATAAGCTCTTTGTTCAACTGAGCCTTGATAAGCTCTACGGATAACTCAAACGACTGACCGTCATCGGCAATTGTTTTCTTATTATCCAGCAAGGTTGTAACACCTTGGTTGACGCACCAATACCCCGATACGTTGCGAACATGCATGATACCAGCCTGTAACGCTCTTTCCCTTTCTCGTTTCTTCAAGTCATAAGCAAATGACTGATAACCAACACGCTTGAAAGTAAGCGGAGTTTGAGCAGCCATACCTGCATTCAAACCTACGATTGCCGCAGCAAGGTAGATAGTATGAAGTTGCTTAGTTCCGTTCTGGTCTTTTCTTGTTACGATAGGAGCACCGTGAACGCAAACAACCTGACCTGAATTGAAATACTTAGCAATTGACTCGGAACTGTTAGTGTCTCCAAACAAGTCGGTATCGTCTTCACCACCTGGCACTACCATAAATTCAGTGAACTTCGCAGTCTGTTTAAGGAACGTGAACAGTTTACCGTTCGTTGCGGCATCTACTCCCTTGCCTCCTGCAGCATTTAAGTTAGTACACAGGAAGAACGTAACATCCAACTCTGCGATTGCTTCTAACACATCTGCGTACTCCGTACCGCCCATGTACTCGGTTGTACCTCCAGTAGCCAAAGTCAGAGCTACAGCAGCAAGCTCGGTTTCTCCATCACCAGTCATGCTTACAACGAAGTTAGCAAGCATCTGCTTGTTTGACCTTGCCCAATCGTACAACTCCTGAAGAGTAGTGAGGTCGCTTGATTCAGCAATAAGGTTAGGAACTGCATCAGCCAAGCTCTTCGCTCCGAAGGCTTCACCTGCATCGTCCACTCCCATAAAGGAACCACGGAAAACTTGAAGTTTGAAAGTATCAGCGGTTTCACCAGCTACAATCTGAGCTCCGTAACCTACTTTCAAAACATCATCAACTTTTACTCCGTTACCAACAATACCTTCGTTCTTACATTTCAGTACCAAAGCGTTGGAGCCTGATATTGTAGTTGTAAGAGTTGCGCAAGTCGTTTTGGCGGCACGGACATAATACAACTTAGGAGCACCTGCTGACCCGTCCAAAGGCGTGAAAATCTTGTTAGCTATATCGCCAACCAGACCTCCTCCCATGAAAGCCAAGAAGTCCTCATAGTTTGTAAACTCGTACACAGACTTCAAGCCTTGTGCAAGTTCACCCTGAACTCCTGAACCTCCTGCGTATTCGTATGAGCCATTCATCGCCAACCCAGTGTCGATAATCATAACATTACCAAATTCGGCAACGTTTACGACTGACGTTGGATTATAAACGGTAGCAGCATACGAACCAGGTTCAATGTAGTTCTTGCCATGAAAATTAACTACTGTTGCCATAATCTTTTGTTTATATGAATTTATTTCAAATTTTACTCCTTATCTATACTTGAGCTTGATGAAGTATCATCGTTGTAATCAATCATCCTCATTTGGAAATAGAACTTCTTTGCTACTTCCTGAACTACAAGTTGTGGAACGTTATGTTCATACTTGAACGTTAAATTGAGAACTTTATGGAATATCGGTACAGGCGTCAAATCGTCCTGCATCATTATATCGTTTCCCGATAACGAAGGAATGCGAATACCCATCAGCTCCAAATGAGGAACCAGCATAAGCAGCATACTTTTCAGTATGTTATACACTACGTTTACTTCAGAGGAGTTATTGCTTGTAATCATGATTTGATACGTACAATCATACATCTGAGTAAAGTACATTTGCGTTGCTTTCTTTTTACCTTCCTCGTCCAATATATCATCCTCCATATATCCTTCATCTTCTCCGATAGCGGCAGAGCCTTGTTCAGCAGGAAGGAGAATGTGCATTGATATCATCTTTGCTACTTCCTGATTGTAACCGAAGTTCACAGATAAGTTTTGAGGAATCAATATCATTTTCTTTGCCTGAACGAAATAATTGTACAAGTTCATCTTAATCGGCTTGCCTTCTTCGTCCACGCCCAGTATCTTATACAAGATAGTTTCTTTGTCCTCTGTTGCGTGTTCTTTCAAATCTTCACGCAATAATCGAACTATTGATTCCAAAGTATTGTAAATTACAATCTCTGGTAAAAGTATTCCGCTCATAATATTGTTTCTAAATAGGTTGTTACTTCGTTTTCTACAATAGTCTCAACATCCGTTTTCTCCACTGCTTCTTCGGCTAAATGATACGGCTTGATACCCTTATGAATCCAAGACAATGGGTCGGAGTTTGCTCCAGCTCGTCTGAACGTTCCGTAGGTATTCTGAGAAGTCTTACCATATTGAGCTTTCCTTTTCGTCAAGCCTTCGTAGATAGAGTTGCGGTGTTGATATTCCCCATAAAGAACTTGACCGCTTTCATTTACAATTGCGTCTCTTGATTGAGGTACATCATACGGAGAAGGAAGTTCAGGAGCCGTCAAGCCTTTTCCTGCTGCTCGCTTCCTCATTATATCGTATATTTCTTGGGGCATCTCCCCAGTGAATCCTGCTTGTCCAAGAGTACCAGGCGTACCGATACGGAACGGAATGGTCAAATACCAATCTCCTCCTTTATACACTTGCTTACCTTTCTTGTTATAAACAGGTATTGTATATTTTACCTTTTGAGACTTTTTGAAGCCTTCTTTCATGTCGAACGCAGAAGCTCCTTGTTCAATCATATTAGGAAGTGTCCCAGTCAATACAATCTGTTTTGCAAATCTTCCTTTATCTACCTTAATCAAATGCTGGGTATATTCAGGAAGGGTTGAGTTCAATTTTTGTTTCGCAAGAGCTTCCCAATTAGCATAGACTGCCGCAGTAACCGCATTCACGCAAGTTTCCGTCAGCATATCAATCGTATCAGCTGCTAACCCAAATTGAGCTTGAAGTCCTGATAAGTCTATTACTATTGGTTTCATCTCTTGTTATCCTTTCGTCATTACAGTATTTTCAAAGCTCTCTTCTCCGAACTTCTGAGCATCGAAGATATAATGAGCTTTCCTTGCTAACACATTTATAGGCATTTGCCTGAGCTTTTCGTCATCATAAGAACAGAACTTACTTTCACGAACTTTCATCAGCTCTCGGTTGGCATCTATAACATGGTAAACAGGATAGTGAGCATACCTTATCGACACGCTCATATTCGGCTGCTTTTGATTAACGTCCTCTACTGGGAGAACACTCAAAAGACTTTGGTCAAATACTATCTTGTTTTTATCAATCTTGTACATCTCGTCTGGGATAGGCTCTAACTTCGTAGCATCTCCCACGAACAAGTATATGTTTGTTACAAATAAAGGCTCGTAAACTGGATAAGCAATCAACTCCTTCTCGAACAACACAGGGTTGAGTATCTCGGAGTAATACGCTTCCAATTGGGTCAAGATAATTCTATCCATGAACCCAAGTTTGTCAATTCCCTTTGTAGTTATCGAAGCCGTACCACGATTAACTTCACTCCAGTTCTCGTAGCGTTTCTTGCTATCCATATGCTGAGCAATAAGCCTTGTCTCATGCCTATCAACAAAAAACCAGCCTCTTCCTAAACAATTCTTACAGGTAGAAAGAGCCTGGCCAGTTGCTTTATCAACGCAAGGACATCTCAAAGCTCGGTCAATGAAGGCGTCATATCCTTGGGTCTGTATAAGAGTTTCAAACTTATTAACATCCCAACCTACTCTCGGATTGACGGCTGCTGGAGGAGTTTGAAAGGCAGTGGGCTTATCGGTTATGATACTTTTCCGATTTTTACCGTTACTTTCCATAATTACAACACTTCAAATGGGATACCACGATACTTGGATTTTAACGCAGGCATCACTCGGTTCATCTCGTCAACGTATGTTTTGATACGTCCTGCAAAAAGTCCTCCCTGAGCACTTCTCGCTAACGGAGTATTTTGGCTCACTCCGTCCAAACTTATCTGAATAGAAGTAATACCAATTCCATACAATACATCTCCTATAATAGCAAGAACGTTCAACGCTGCCATCTTTGCTATGAAGTCAAATAAGTCGGTAGGAATTTTGTTCCAACCTGTAACGTATCTCGTTCTCCAATAGTTAGGAATATAGGTTTGACCGAACCATCCAAGATGCGGAGAAATACCGTTGTAGATTAAAGAGTTTTGCGTCATTGTCGCTCCTTCCTTACTACCAGTGTTTGGAATAAGGTATATGTTACGATATACGGCAACCGCTTCAATCTTTTTGATAGACAACCATTCCTTCGGATAGGTTATTTGACAAACGTCATTTATCCAACCTTCAAGATTATCTATGTAATCAATAGGGTACATTGTCCTGATATACCCCCAAGACATAAATTCTTGCCGTATGAAATCACGGTTTTCCTCTATGACTTGTTTTGTAAGTTTAATACTGAACAAACTCTCAATCGTAGTTTGGGCTGAAATGATGTGCTGCGAAATAGCCGACATAGACATTTTCTTGCCGTCATTAGAACACATGGGAATACCAAACAGATAATTCTCCATCAGTTCCGTAGGAGACATAATCATCTCCATATTCTTATTGTATTGAATTTTCAGTCTTAAACTTGGCATATCAGGACAATGTTAAAAGGTTATTTATTGTTCGCCACCCTCGTTGTCATCTTCTTCCTCATCATCGTCCTCTTCGTCCAATTCACCTGCAGCAGCAGCTTCATCGTACTTTTTCAAAAGATAGGCTTTCATGAGTTTCTTGGTGCTCAACTTCTCATACTCCTCTTCGGGCATTTCGCCTTCTTTCGCAAGGTCTTTCATCTGAGCAAGAGTCAGGGTATCAAGATGCGTAGCAAACTTCTCACGGTCTGTTGCTTCTTCACCCTCGTTGTCATCTTCTTCCTCATCATCGTCCTGAACGGCTGTAGCCTTCTTAGCATAATCCCAGTCGTTAGTGCCCTTTACAAGAGCAGCTGCACACTTCGGTGATACGTCCGCTACTCCGTTAGCATCTATGGAAATACGGCCATCTACAGGCACGATAAGCTCCATGGAAGCTACATTCTGATTTTTTGCTTTAATTTTCATTTTAATTTTACGATTTAAGAAAAAAGGAGTGGGGCAAAGCACCCACCCCTTCTCTCAATTAAACAATTGTTTATCGGTTATTTTACGAACTTGCCGATGTTGATGAAGCGCACCATCTTCTTCGGAGCGTAAAGGAACGGAGTTCCATAAAGCAGCACCATGAAGCGGAATGCAGGAGAAAGAACAGCCAAATCCATCTTCATCAGAGGAGCAAGCTGAGCGAACTCAACTACTTCGTTATCGAACTGGAACAGAGCAGACTGGTCGCAGTCAGGCAAGAAGCGGTTCATATCACGAATGATACCAGGTGCTCCACCGTCATAACCACGGGTCAAGTCGTCCAGAGAAACGTCAAACAGCGGGAAGAACTCACCAGTAGCAGAGCCACCGACTTTGGTACGATAGATACGGTAAGCAGTTGCTTTGTTTACACCGCCTCCATCAGCAAACTTCAGGTCAATAGCACCATTGGCAACGGCAGCAACAGCGGTGTTATAGATTGCCATATCAGACTCACCGAAGCGGTTGATAGCAACTACACCATAGAATACGTTACCAGCATCGGTTGAAGCCCATTTGCTACCAGCAATACCGTTCTGAACGGCAGCAGCAGTCGTTGCATCCCATATAGGCTTGTTCGGAGCTTTCTGAGAGTTGGCAGGACTTGCGGCAGTTTTGCTCGGAAGTTTCTTGAAGAATACGTCATGGTTCAAACCAATCTGTCCAAACTGAGAGTCAAATGCCTGAACCCTCTGTCCCATAATACCGTTGCTCAAGCTCGGAGTATTCGGAACAATGAACTTGTTACCATAGAAGTTCTTCACGAAAGAAGAAAGTACTGCGGGTGGCCCATAAAGCTGGGTACCAAGTCCGTAGTTTTCTACGATAGAGTTGGCAGCCGTTTCAATCGCATCTTCAGTAAGAGCCGAACCACGAAGGTCAACAACCATCTCGGAGTTCATGTAATCGGCATAAGAAGCCCAAGCGTCAGACTGCATCTGCTGAGCCAAGAAGCCGTTGAACTGTTCAGGTACAAGTTTTTCGTTACCGAAGTACAGACCTTGGTTCAAGGTACGCAAAATCCAAAGCGTTCCATCTTTGATAGTACGCTCCATTACGGAACCAATCATTGTGTTTACAAGAGTCATCTGGTGAGTTACGGACTTGGTAACACCAAGGTATTTCACCAACTGAGCTCTACGAACAAAGATTGAATCTTCCTCTTCGGGCAATTCACCTTCTCTGTTCCAGCCACCCCGATTAGCACCATAAGAAGTTTGCTGGTTGTACTCTTCTACGGTATTATACGCAGCCTTTTTAGGAAGGTCTTTCCAAAGGCGAATGTCGCTCTCACGGAAGGTGATATGCTTCAGAGTTTTCTCCAAAGATTCAACCTTCAACGGAGCACCTGACGCAGTAGTCAGGTCGGCAGTTTCACGTCCTGTAATCTGCTCAGCAGCAAGAGCCTTGTTCAGTTGGTCAAGGTTTTCGCTACCATGCATACCAGAGTGGAAACCATCCTGCTGAGCGGCATAGCCGTAATCAGCCAAGTTGATAGATAATCTTTCCATTTTTCGCTTATTATAAAAGTTGTTGTTTATTTAACAATTTCAACGCCATACTCGTTCTTCATTCGAGCAATGATGTTAGCAGGAAGAGCCTTGTTGGCTTCAAACGCTGTACATGCTTTGCTGAACTCGTCATCGAAGCCTTTGGCGAACGTAGCTTGGTCAAGAAGCTCGGCAACAGCATGAGGATTTTTGCTCATAGAAATTGCGTTGCTCTTCACTTTACCCTGACCGCCCTTCGTGATATCAGTATCTTCTGCTTTAGCAAACTGACGTTCTACTGGGCGTGCGGCACTGATAGACTTCGGTGCAGGAACTTCGGAACCAAATGCTTCCAATTTCTCGGACATTACGCTGATAGTCTCATCTTGAGCTTTTACAAGCTCTTTCAACTCGGCATTCTCGTCCATAATGGCGGTAGCCTTCTGAGCAACGTCCTTAACCATAACCCCAAGTGCTTTGATATACTTAGAGTTAATCTGATGAGAAGTGGCAATTGCCTTTTCGATACGGTCAAAACGATTTACACCGTCACCGCCCTTCTTCATCTTTCCTTTCTTTGCCTCTTCAACATCGTCCTCCTCGTCATCTTCCTCTTCGGTTTCGTCTGTGCCGTCATCTCCTACGTCATCAGTTTCATCCTCAGCCTTTGATTTGGACTTTGCTTTTTTGATAGGCTCTTTTTCGGTCTGTCCGCCATTGGCGTCACAACCTTCACCTTTTTCAATATCAGTCGGAGCTACGTCCAGCCCAAGAGCTTCGTATGCCTTGCTGATATCTTCATCGGTTACTTTTGTTTTTTTACCTTTCATACTCGCAATTTTTAATATCAATGAATGAATTTTTTCTGCTTTCTCAATACTTATACCTGGAATGTCTTTGAAAAGCCTTTCGATAACCTCTGCTTTTGAAAAAGTTTGGTTTTTGATTTTCTTGTCCACTGACTCTTTTTTAAGAGCCTTACCAGTTTCAGTATCCAATGCCTTTTCTTCCTCGTCCTCAAAATCGTCATCAATCTCTCCTTTGATGATATTCGCAAAGGTCTTTGGATTTTTAGGCTGGTGGGTGATAGCTACGCCAGTAATGATTGCTTTGACAATCTTTTTATAGTCAGGAGACTTTTTATCATTCGATTTACGTTTCACGACTTTACCCTCAATCGAATAACCCAACCGCCTTGTCTTTGAATCCTTCTCAAGAGTTTCTGCCAACTCCCATACATCACACGCTATTTTACTTGAAGGATAAAGTTCAGTTTCAATGTACAGTCCTTCTGGGCGTATCTCTGCTTTTGTAGGCTCTCCGATAATCGTAGCAGGTTGACCCTTCGCCTGATGGTGCCAGTTCACCATACCGCTTTCAATCAACGGCTTAATATCAAACCCCTTCGGGTCAAGAAATTCCCCATCGCTATCCTCGTCAGATGTAGAAGCAATACCGCCCAACTTCATTACTGGCTCACCAGTAGTCGGGTCAAGGTCTTGCGCCTTCTCCAAAGGACACCAAAAGGTGAATTTATCTTCTAAATTTGTTTTTGCCATATTCCTATAAAATGAAAAGGTCAAAAGTTTTTGTACTCTTGACCTCCCCTATAACTGTCAATTGAAAATTGCTATTGTTCGGACATGGTTCTTTTTATCCAACCGTAAAAAAACTGCTTATTATTTGAGTTCTTCTCGGTGATTGAGATATAATACTTTATTTTCTCCATCCTTCGGGCATTCATGTAATCTTCGTAAGGAATAGTTGTACTCACACTGTCGGCTACGTTCTTCCAAAAGGCTACATCGGCTTCAAGTTCTTTTATCCGTTCCTCATTTAACGTAGGAACTTCAACGTACACGGTATCAGGCATAACCTGAACAGGCTCCGAAGGTGATTGACCTCTCGTACCACAGCTAACCATTAATGCCGTTAGCAAGCATATAAATAATGTTTTCATACTACTGAATTCAATTTCGTTAATAACTCGTTGCTCATCTTCCCAGTTTCCTTCATCTTGAACTGACGCTCGGATAACTTTATGGACGTAGCTGGCCCCATGTTGACCGCTGTATCGTACATATCGTTGGCAACCTCTTGTTTGTTGATTTTGTCACCCCATACTGGGTTCCAATAGTTACTCCGATAAAGGTCAAGTTTCAATTTCTCCAATTCAGGAGTAGTGATGACCTGATTATGTTTCTTATTCGGAATAGCATCCAAAATTTTCCAACCTGCCCAATTTGGGTTAGCTACTCGGCTGATACCGCTCCAAGTTTCTCCTCCCGCATCGCCAGGTGTTTTTGTATAGACGTTTTTGCCCTCAAACTTTTCTGTTCGTTTATAGGCTACATTAAAATCTGCCATCTTACTTAATTGTTAGTTGTGAAAAATCAATACAATCTCGGTTGAGCCAATTCATGAGCTTATCCGATTTATCAGAATTGCTGAGCTTCATGAAATCATCCGCCGTGATATTATACTCGGATAGATATTTTTTGAAGCCTTCTTCCAATAGAGCAATCCTGTTTCCCTTCTCCGTTACTTTTTGAAACTCCTCGCTCAAGTCCTCTATCTTTTCTGTACTCTGAATTGCTTCGTTGTATAGAGCAATCTGATAAGGTTCAAGAAGCGGAAATTTGCCTTTGAACGGAATTATTTGAGAAGGTTTTTTCAGTCCAACATATTTGACGGCTCTGCCTCCTACTATTGATACAAGTCTTTCTCTTTCCATGACTTACTTTTTAACAATTACTTTACTACGGTTGAGAATAATCATGAACGAATTTGGTCCACCGTTTCCGTGAGGCTCGACAATAGCGTCATATCCTTTCAACGCTGCGTATGTTCCAATAGCTTCTTTGCTTCCTCCTCTGACTGACTCGTAGATGCCCGAAATAATGTCCCCATTTGGGTCTTTCGTTTTCTTCAAGTCCGCCATCTCCGAAGTTTTGACATTCAATTCGTTCTTTGTTACTCTTATGTCTGATTGTAAGTTAGTAACCTTGTCGCCAATGTGCTCAAGCTCCTTCGCTACCTTCTTATTGATAACACCGTAGTGTTCTTTCATCATCCAATCTTGGAAGCGTTTCAAAGGATAGTTGTATGCTTTGCTAAAAGCATTCTTGCGTTTAATGGCGTTGTTCTCCCATTGGAAACGACTCAACATAAACTTCTCTTTACTGTTAGGCAAAGTGAATACATATACATCCGTTCCTTTCCCTTTCTCGGTTACTGTACCGCCATTCTTCTTAACCCAATCAAACATCTTCTTCTCAACGAAGTCCTCAAACGTAGGATAGTCTGGGTCACCGTTATCGTTCAGCTTTCCCCAATCGGTATTATCAATTTCAAGTTGGGACATTACAAGCGTATCTTCGTCCCAGTGCATCTTTTCTTTGATTTCCTTCTCGGTCTTATCCGTTATGTTATTGAGGTCATCCTGCTGTTTCTTCAGTTGGGTGTTTAGGCTATCAATCTCAAGCTGCTTCGCATCAACGGCTGCTTTGTCAAAGGTTACCAAACTGAGTATTTCCTTCTTCAAATCGGGAACCAAAGCGACTTTTGCCGAAGGGTCAAGAACGCATTCAAGTATTTCTCCCGAACGTCCAGCATAACTCCTCGCAGCGTTGTAAGCATCAGACTTCTTATATGTCGTTTGAGTATTGCTCTTGTCGTGGTCTCCGTCATTTACGTGAGCATAGATACCAGAGCCGTGAATACCAATAGTCCCATAGAAACAATTATCATTGTACTTGAAATCATCGGCATAATACTCCGCATCGTGTCCTCCTCCGTCCGATAGTCCACGGAACATTTGATATTTCGATTGCTTAACAGCGTTCCAATATTCCGCTTCATCTACTACGTTTGGACGGGCAGTAAAACCTCGTTCAGCACATATCGTACTTAATAGCTCCCAACCTACAGTATAATTTGTAGCATTGAGTTTACGCCAATAATCGGAGCCTGATTGACCCTTCCATATAGCGTCCAACTCATCATCGGATAACTCCCGATACATATCAGCATCACTCTTGAGCTTTCTCGGCAATACCTTCTTGTTCTTCTTCGCAAGTTTCGCTTCCAAATCGTTCTTAATACGCTCCAAATCTTTGAAACGCTTTTTGAACGTATCGGACATTGCTGGATAGTCGCTCTCATCCAAGAAGTTGATTACATCGTCTTTCTTTTTCAGTACCTCGTCAATCTGATTGATATAGTCCTGAGTAGAAAGATTAGCAACAACCGATGGATTGTACTTCTGCATTGAGGAAAAGTCGTCAACGCTATCTCCAAAGGTTTTCTTGCTGCCTTGCGCACGATAGTTCAACGCTCCTCCGTTATCTACACGTACAATTCTGCCTGCTGAATCTACCAAACAGTTGTCGTTCTGATAAACATCCCAGTTAGCTAAAAGAGCATCAACGACAAAACCTTTGGCCATATCATCGTAGTTCTTTGAAGTAGGAGCTTTGGCCAAAGGTATGAACTTCGATAGCATCACCGCTTCTCCGTTCTCCTCATAAAGCTCAAAGTCAGGAACTCTTTGTCCAAGAAGGTCATACAACTGGTTAGTCAAATACTCGGTACGAACGTGGTCACTGGAAGTGTTCGTTCCTTTCTTCATCACGTATTGATTGCCCGTAGCGTCCTCTACCAATTGAGCCCCAGTGCTACCTCCTAACTTCTTAACGACTTTCAAAGTGCTTAAATCGGTTGGAAATAGCTCGTTGATATATTTCTGCTTTGCTTGAGCCTTTGTATCATCTACTTGCTTACCAACCTTCTTCTTGCCCTTGAATACTCGCCAATCATACTTAGTCTTAGCACCAGGTGTTGCGGTATAAATATACATTACTCCATCGACAACCTTCGTTTGACCAGGAACTACTGCCTTACAAATTTCTTCATCAGGCTCTATTCCATTGAGGTGGTCGTACAAAGACTTTGCGACGTTTACATGATAATCATAGTCGTCAAGAAAATCATCAGACTTTATCTTGTAAGCATCGCAAGCCTTAATCAGAAGGTCATCGGGAACTACGCCCTCAGAATTTTTGAGGGCAATAGTTTCCAACGCTTTCTTTATGTCTTCCATTGTTATTTACCAAATAGAATTGTTTCTGCTTTCTGTAAGTCCATGTCTTCTTCTCCGAAGTTGAGAACATCCTCAGCTTTCCAAGTATCAGGCAACAAGTCCTCTTTACCAAGAGCCTTTGCCCTTTTCTTAATCCATGCTTTGGCTTTGTCTGGGTCTTTCGCCCTGCCGACAGCCTGAATTGCGTTCTTCAAGTCCGAAGTGTTACGGATAGGGAATGAACCGTCAGGCATTGCTTCTTTCTTCTTAGCAAGTTTCTTGCGTTCCTTCTCGGAGAAGTCAGCCTTGAAAATATCGGTATCATCCTCATCAAACAGAACTTCCTCCGCTTTCTCTACATCGTCAATCTCCTCTTCAGGCTCGTCAACAGTGTAATCAACTCCATCATCTTCAGGACACTCACTCTTTTCAAACAAAACCTCTTCGGCTTTCAGTAGTTCATCGCTCGGCTCTACGCCACCGAAGTCATTCATTGCTGCCTTCGTAAGCACTCCCAGAGCAACTTCCTTCCAGTCCTTATTCTTATTACCGATAAGGGCAGCAAATGCTGGATTAGAGCGTTTCTCATTTGCCTTATCAACTTTACGTTTGTTGGTAAGTATTTCTTGGAATGTACGTGTGGTGAACTGAGAAGGGTCAATGTTCTTTTGGTTCTTCTTAATAAGGTTCATGATTTCATCACGTTCCTTCTTATCCGCTGCTTCATCGTCAAGTCTCGGAGCTGATGGAAACTCATAATCTTGGTAACGGCTTTCCATTACTTCGATAGTTTCAGGCACCGTCATATAGATTTCAGATACCATCATAGCACGACTTATGATTGCCTTTGTATCCTCGCTTTCAGATAACTGAGCAAGGTCTTTGTTCGTCATGATGATAATACGTCCTGTGAACTCAAAGTTCTGCTTAACGTCATCAGGGTCACCAACGACACGTCTGCCTGTTGTAGCAGTAGCCTTCTTCATAACGCTCGCACAATCAGCTCGCTTCAACACTTTGTCGTTATCATCGAATACAATGATTTTGCCGTTGTGAGCTTTGAGGATATTAAGCAGCTGCTTTCCCGAATTAACGTCAGGAGCCTCAAATATATCGTAGTCTCCATCACCTGGTGAGTCTCCTTCTTCAAACGGCTTCATGTTCAACAGTTCCGCCATTTTGTTGAATCCGTATGACTTACCGATACCAGCACCGCCCGCAGAAATCATGAAGCGTTGCTCATCGTTATCCAAGAACTCCAAATATTGTTCGTTCAAGTCTTGTACGACTTCTACTGGATTTTTGTAGTCCTTTTCTTTCTTCTTCATCTTGTAAACAAACTGGTCGTACTTGATACGTCCTTCTTTTGTCTTCAAGTTGAACATCTTTTTAACACGGTCATCGTTTCGGTCAAGATACCATTTTTCAGTTATCTTGTTACCATCCGTACCTCCGTCAGAGTCATCGTCAATATCTACGGTTGCGTCATCATTGGTATCTGCTACTACATCCTCACCATCGTCTCCCGAAGTAGAAGTGTTCGCACCGCCCTTACCTGTCATTTTCATGAGCTGAGCAAGCGTTCCTGAAGTATCAACCTGCGACATATCAAACCCTCTTTGCTCCAAAGCGTCATACGCTATCTTTCGCATCTGAGCGTTTCCGTTCTTGCTATTAGCTACTTTGAGAAGGTTATCGTCAGAAGTCTTTTGAGCCCAAACCAATAATTGCTGAGAGTTCATAGGCTTCCCAGCTTTCGCTTTCGCTTTCGCTTTCGCTCCTGCTATTTGAGATGCAGAAGGCTTTGAAGGAGTTTTCTTGGTTGTATCATCCTCTCCTCCCGAAGATGAACCGTCACCCGATTGCTGTGCTTTCTTGCCTTTGATTGGACGCCAGTCGAACTTGCCAGGCTTATACTCTGTCCAAACCCATTTACCGTTCGGGTGGGTATCGCCAACCTGACGGCTCACAGCCTTTTCAATTGTTTCTTCTTTCTTTGCCATAATACCTTATGTTTATTTTTACATGATTGACATTATGATAAAGATAATAACTGCGTCAATCGGTTTCCCACTCAATAGGAAGTTCAATATGATAAAAGTCCTCCATGATTTCGTGAGTTATCTTCTTTACATTCGGTGAATCTTTGCCCTTGTCAAGTTCTTTCTTAACCAGCTTTCTTCCTCCTTTAACCAATCTTATAATTTCTTCAGCATTCTTAGTAGCATTGAATAATTCATGCACTAATTCAAAATTGTATTTTGTATCTTTCAAGAACTTAGCAGGAGACATCTTAGCAGCTTTCTTTAATGCTGAAGCAAATTCTTTCGGAGTAGCATCCCACGGAATAATGATTGCTCTGACGTTCTCGAACAGTGGGTCATATATTTCCTTCCCTTCTACCTTCGCCAGTCCTCTATAATCACGCAAAACAGGATAAGCACCGCATAACATAGCTTCGATAATAAAACCGTTAATATGGGTGCGACAGTAACGTGCATAATGTTCAGCCCAAGATGGGTCAATAGCAAACTTCGTATTTTTCAAAGTATCTATAACCTCACCGCCCGACATCTGACCCATATACTCCATTCCAAATTTCTCGGCTCTATCCCAAAGAGAAAGTTTGCCGTCAAGTTTCTTCGGAAGGTCTGGGTCACGCTTCGTAGTACACATATAGTTACTCTTTGTTTTCGTCTCACTGGTCATATAGTTATATTCTATGCCTGTTCCAGCAATCTTTACTTTGAAACGTTCCTCCTCTCCCTTCTGAATATATGGAACAGCAGCAATCAACTCCTCCATATGCTTCATAGACTTAAACATATGAGCAGCAAAAAAGTCCTCCTTGCGTTTATTCATCATCTTCACAGGCATCTTAGCTCCTCTGGGTAGGTATCGTGGATTCAATAACAAACTTCTCGGAATACCTATTTCAGAACAGCATTGATAGGCAGCTAAATGAGCACAAGCCATAAACATTATCTTATCTTTCAGAGCCGATATATTGGAAGCTCTTACATTGAAATAAGCATCGTGTACCAAGAACACCTGTTTAATCGAAGAAGGAAGGTCAAAGAACTTATGCCAAAAATCGAACTCCACGCCCTTCTTATTCCAAGCAGAACTTTTCGTGGGCATGAAATTCCAAAGAATTATATCAGCATCCTTTACCAACTCCTTCCATCTCTCAACCGCATTCTTCTCATATACTCCGATACGGTTACTTGGAGGCAAGAAATATCCGTAATAGTTATTGCGCCAATAACCTGTTACTTCATCTTTCTCGTAACCTCCTGCTTGAGAATGAAACTTAATCTTGCGTTGATGTTCTCCGCTTTCAAACTCTTTCACTTTCTTGTTATAAGCGTTCTGGGTAGTAGAAGCAGGAGTCATTTGAGCAACGTCCACTTCGTGTCCCAAATCTCGGAACGCTTTTAGCATACTGGCAACGTATTCTACAATACCGCCATATTTCGCTATCTGAAAATCAGCAATAAATATCTTCATAATCAAAATGGTAATTCGTCAATATCCCTCACATAAATCTCTTCGGGTAGTTCTTTCTTAATGTAACCCTGTTCATAAAATTGTAAGCCTGATTGACTACGATAGAACTTGGACGCCAATTTCCATTTTACTTCATGAAATTCTTGTACTGGTACGGAACGTTTCAGAGTGTATTCTTGCTTTTGTTTCTCTACTTGAGGTTGAGAACGTCTTTTGTAGGAGTGCGGAAACTCCCGATAATACTCCATGTAACTCAACGCTCCTTGTAAAGTCTCCCGAACGAAAAGATGAAATGGGTGACCAACTCCCCAAGGAGCTACCACCGTGTACCCTTTGTTCTTTTTCAAGAACTTCCTAACCCAATTTACAAGCGTTTCCTCAATCTCGTTCAGCGTTTCCCTCCCGAAGTATTCATTCAGATGTTTATACGTTGCTTCCACTGTTACTTCTTTGTAATTCTTATGGAACTCGTAATAACTCTCATCGTGAAAATCCAGTCCAAGATGATGGAAAGGAATATTGAGAAAATCAAACAATTTTTCATCCTCCGCTATTCTCTTTGGGTCATTCTCTACAGTCAACACCTGAACCTCGTATTGAGGAAGGAACAAAAGGTGAGAACAACAAAAGAGAATATCATCGCTATGCGGCTGGATGAGTAACAATTTTTCAGTTTTCATTTACAATCTTATTTCGATACTTTTATATTCAACTTCACTCCTTTTAACTTTGGATTATTGGAAGTTTTCTTGATAGGTTTGGTGAAGGCTCTCAGCTCTGCATCCCAAGCAAAACCTGCTTTCTTGTGATTTATCGTACAACGACAATAAGGGTGAGTTGGTGAAATAGTCGGCTTCCACTCCTTAACCTTTCGCCCGATATTGTTACCATTAGCAATAATATCTTTGAGCTTGAAAACAATTGGCTCACTGTCTGGGTCTTCAGGGTCAGTCAAGTAAAGCTCCCGACAACGCTGACAAGCACCTGGGTAAACATCGAAATAAACCTCAGCATCAGCTCCGTACTCTTTCAAGATACTCTGCGCACGCCCTGAATTATAGGCTTCGTGTGTAAGATAGTAAGCAATTCTCAACCAATCAACTTCCCAATCCTGAGAAGTCTCGGCAAGGTCTGCCGCAAGTCCTCTCGCTCCCATACGGAGTTCAACGGCTTTGATAGTCTTTTGCTTAATCATATTCTGAACTACCAAAGATTGCTGTTGATTATTTCTCAATACTACGTTACTCAACCCAGTCCTCATTCGGTTTCCTAAACTGGTGATGTCGGTGTATGCTCTATTCTTTACGGTTTGAAGGGCAAACTCCTCTTCTTCGGTAAGCGGTATGAAATTACCCGAAGCAAGAAACTTCTGAAACTGAGCATAAGTCATTTTCTTTGCTCTCGCATCCCCGATAGCCTCAGCCAATATACCGAAAAGGAATGCGTGCTCAATTACTCCTTTCTTGTTCTTATACTTATCAAGATTGATTCCAGCAGCAATCAGTATATCCTTATCCGATTGAGAAAGATAATCCAATCCTAACTGACCTGCTATGAATACCAATTCGTACCTTTTGAGAATTGATAACATATCTTGTATCTGTCCTTGATTGAAAATCATATGTCTCCTAAATTTGTATAATGTTTCCAAAACGTTCTTAACTCGTCTTTTGCCGAAGCGAACTCAAGCATGAACGTATGTCCGATAATTTTGAACACCTTCGATAGATAGTACAATACATGTCCTACCCAAAAGAATGTTACCAAATAAAGAACGGTAATGACTACGGTCAATAACCATTTACCAAAGTATTTAATCTTTTTCATTTCTTCTCCTCCTTAGTTTCTTTAATAGCAGAAGCAGTTGCTTGAGCCATATATTTCAGGACTTCTGCAACTGCATTTGCGGTATTTTCATTCCAAGACTTCACAAAAGCATTTTCATACTCGGTAACGACTGGGAATGGAGAAGGAATGAAATGACTATGTTTTGTCTCCTTCTTTGCCATATGCTAAAATTTTATTCCAAAATCAATTGTATATCCGTATCGGTCATCCAGCCTTATTCCCGAAAGTCCAATAATGTACTTATTTTTGATATCAAGTCCAAATTGTAGCTTATTCGTTCGGAAGTCGGCTGACGTACCTAACATTGCCCACGGTTGTAACGTAGGAACTTTGTATATGACTTCTCTTTCCGTAACCGTTCGGATATTCGGCTGAATAAAAGAAGTGGCAGAAATGAGCTTATTTTGACTCACCAAAGCATCAACCTTAAATGTACCCAAACTATCATTAGAAAAGTCCAAAGCATACTTTCTGTCCAAATAATAATCTTGCCATATAGCAAATAACGCAGCTGTATCCGTAGGAACAAAGACTGGACGGTCAACGGGAACTTTGACTTCATAAGGAACTGGACGGTCAATTGTATCTCTTACAATGTCTCCCTTTACCCATTTGACCTCAACAATCCTTTTCGGTTGCGGTAGTTCTACACTTGACCTGCCCCAAAAGTAACCTATCAATAACGCTATGCCTATTGCAATAAGTACTCCGATAGATATGGTTATGCTTTTATTCATTTTGTCTTTAATCTTTGTTCGTAAGAAGCAACCAAATTTTCAAGTTGCGAAATACGTTGTTTGTACTCGTGCTCACGCTTCTGACTTTCTTCCTCAAAACTACGATACTGTTCCATGAGCTTGTCATATTTCATCTTTTCAAGCTCTCGTTGTTTATCGTAGTCACTTCTCATCTCATTTAACTCTGTGCGGAAAGACTTAACAATTTCATTGCTTAATTTTCTTTCATTTTGGTACTCGTTATACAATGTATCATATCTCTCCTTCCACCAGCTGTCTTTGTTTTCAACCTCTTTCTGAAGAACGTCATAACGCTTCTTCCAAAAGTCATCGCCTTTCATATCGGCTTCTGCTGAAGCAGTCCTTACTTCCTGCTCATACTTCTTCCTGTCCAGTATCTTAGAAATTACAGCAAAGCCAATACCGCCTGCTCCAAACAACAAAGATATAAGCCCAAACAGATTTTCAGATAACCATTCCATGCCTTTTTTACTTATTTACTTTGTTAGTTTTTAATTTAGCAAGTTTTACCCTCTTTCTGTAATCTTCTGTATTATAATCAGAACGAAGACACCTTACAATCTCATCTGCGAAAAGCTGAATGACTTTATCATATACAACGTAGAACTCTTCACGGTCGGAGTCATTGGTGTACGTGCACAAATAAAATATCGCTTTCGTAGAAGAACTCACTTTGTTGAAAAACTTGAACCATTCTCGGTCGTGAGAATCAACAAACTGAAAGTCTCTCCACTTCGTTATCGGAGTTAAAACGTCATAGGCGTTTGATAAATTGTAGGCAAAGTCTCTGCCTATGTAAGAACAATTTTTATTCAGCGTCAACCCTGCTCCTTTCTGTCCATCCCGATAGAAATCAAAAGCAAGTGCTATCCCATACGTTTTATGCTTGCGGAAGAAGTTAAATACATCATACGAACTATCTACCACAACTTCAACGTTTCGTTTCCGTAGCTCCTTTGCGAGTGCTTTCTTGAACTCGTTAGCAGGCTTATCGAAGCGTTTGGACGTTAAATAAACTATCTTACACATGGCTATTATTTTTGCGTCATTTCTCTTATTGTTCCGCTGTTTGGTAAAAGAGCTTCTAAACGATTGATTTCATCACGTATTGACTGTCTTTCTTTTATAAACTCTTCTTCATCAGTTTGACTGTATGTTTCATCTTTGTTGGCTAATTTAGCTTCATATATTTTGATTACTTTATAATCTCCTTCTGATAACTTCTCCTTCAAAGATTTTATTTTTTCGTTTATCTTGCCCACATCTTTTTTTACCACCTCCCATTTTTGCAAAATTGATTCACCTTCTTCAATGTAATACGGTCTTACTGAATCTGTATCATCAATTTCACCGAAAAATTCTGAAGGAACATATTCTTTGAAAACTGAAAGTTCATCAAGTTTGTTTTTATAATTATCTTCCAATTCTTTGCGAAGAATAATTTTAATCAAATCGCTTTCCGTTCTCTTTTCTTCTTTTTTAGCAAGAATAGGTTTTATGAACTCATCGCCAATTTCTTTTTCTTGCAAAGTAGCCTTATAAAGATTATCAGCTTTTTGTTTTTCTATGTCGTAATCAATCACTTTGACTGAATAACGGCTTATAATTTTTGCTTTCATATTTATCTGCTCCAACGTTCAAATACCCACATTCCCCATTTATAACCAGGGTCAGTAGCAATATTAGGATTAAATACAAAAATTCCACAGCTTCTTGCAGAACCAATATTCACTGAATCTACATTAGTATTATCGCAAATTCTACGTCCATTTCCATGTACCGCAACATTAGCAGAGTTCACTTGATTTACAATAATCAATTGTCCATCATGCGGGTCAGCTGGCAAAAATACGTTTTTATTTTCGCTGTTTGTGCAGCTAACAAAAGAACAATCGGTATCCAAGTAAAGGTCAGTGGACGATAAATGAATAAGTCCAAGAGACAACCCTCCAGCTTTGAAATTAGCAAAATAAGCATCAAATACTTGATACCCCCCCGAAGGAGTTAAACCGTTCCAATTACAAACAGCTGATAAAGCGGAAATGATACCTAATGAAGCGTATCCAGGTGCTGTTGAAATCGCTCTACCTCTATACAAAGCAGAAGCTCCTCCGTAAACATTACTTAAACCGCTTTTTTCATAAGCAGGAATATCAAAAATTTGCTGTGTTTGTGATTGAAAATCTAAACCATCTCCATTAGCTACCAATCCATAATTATTTGAATCCTTTATACTCAAACCAGAAGATGAACTCAGAGAAACATTATGTCCACTTGTACCATCTCTATAAAAAGAAAGAATTGCAGAAGCTAAATTGAAAATAGTTCTACTTGTACCGCCCGAAGTAGTTGCCTTTGAACGCACTTGACCGTTCGATATAGTACCAATCTGATTCAGTTTTCCGATAGCCTTCGCAAATGCTTCGTCAAGACTATCCCCACCTGCTACATCGGCTATGGTTCCTGCATAGTCCTTCGGAGTCCAATCAGGTGATAGTTTACTGCCCGTACCAGCATTCTTTAACCAGTACTGTATCTTTCTGAGCGCAGAGTCAACAGTATCATTGTTATTGACGTATTCTGGTTGTACGGCATCAGTGAAGTCTTGAGATACTCGAATACCAGTTGCATACTTGAAACGTGTGATGTATCTCTGAAACTTAGACAAGATTGTTAACAAGCTGTCTCCTTTTGCTGCATCGGTAGGCTCTCCTCCTGTTTCTAACGCAGGAGACTTTTTGGCGTAGATAGCCGTATCAGACGTTGCATCAGTTATTGCTTTGTTAGCATTATCTATAATCTGTTGATTTGCTTTACCTACGTTTGCTATGTCTTGATTGACCTTCTGCATATCCGTATCGTAGGTGTCTTTGGCAACAACTCCTCCTTTCTTATCCAGCTGAGCTTTCAAAGCATCACCGAAATTAAAGAAGAAGCCTCCATTCCAACTGATTGAGTTACCAGTTACCTTCGATAAGAAAGAAGACAACCGATACTTAGCAAGGCTCCAAACGTTGTTACGCTGAACCTTACCCATGATGTAATCATCAGCAGTAAAGTCGGGAACCATTTCTTTGAATTGGAATACCAGCTTTTTGTTTACCGTATCGAATACACCCGCAACGTCATCAACCAAAAGGTTAGAAGAAGTTACATGATATTGAATATTGGTACCCAAATCGTCAATCAGGATATTACCCAACTCATCATCATACTGCACTTTGGTCGTTGTGATAGCAAGAGCCAAAGCATTTCCTTTATCCTTGATTTGGAAATACTGACCGATAGACAGACCGACATTCTTTGCGATGTTTACCAACTCGGAATAAGTAATCAATGAGATAACGTTCTGGTCAAGAACTACCCACTGACTCAATCCTGGGTCGTATATCTTATGCCGCATCTGACTCGGAGTATTATCATACCAAATCAGAATTATATTTTCAGGTGGAGTGTTGCCGATATATACACCAGCAACCTGCCCCAAATTTTTAGTATTCCCTGCCATAATCTATTATCTTGAATAGTTATAAGTAGCACGTTCACTCCAAGCTGAGATGAAGTCCATTGTTCCTTGAGCGTACTCTCTCTTGGTAACAGTTCCGTCCTTCGTCTCTTTCATGATACGCCAACCGTTATCGGTTTCAGCAGTTCCCATAGGTGCCCAACCGTAATACTTTTCATCTGCCGAAACTTCGTCAATGAAAGGTTCAGGCAAATACTCGCTAAACGTGCGCACTATTGGCGCATCTTTCTTAGTTACTTCCATTTTCTTCGTTATTTAGAAAGTTATCAAATGCTTTTACAAACGTTTCTCTCAGTCCACCCTTATTAGTGTCCTCCTCGTCATTTTCTTCGGCATACAAGTCAAAAGGATTTTGCTCCTCATCTTCCTCTTCTGCGTCAGGCTCCTCTCCTTTCTTCTCGGAACTCGGTTTGATGTTTCCGTTATCATCCATCTCCATTCCTTGACCGCCTTGTTTAGCCATCATCTCCGCATTCTTGTTCTGAATAAGAGTAGCATTGGTCGGTACGTCTCCGAACTCAAGCGGTTTCATCTCGTATTTCTCACGTGCTTCGTTTACGGTCATGAAGCTGCCTACTTTCTTGATGTCCATATCAAGCTCTTCTTCGATAGTCAAGCCGTTCAAACCTACGAATACAAGTTCAAAATCAGGATTGATTTGCTCAATGATATATTTGTTGATTTTCCTCTGAAGGAATTTCAGAAGTGGATACAAACCCTTGTCTTTGGAATGTTTCAGGCGTTGTTCCTGACTTCCTTCAAACAATCCTCCGTTCCCCGAAGAACGGCTGATGTCCCATCCTATCTCGGAAGGGTCAATTGAATATATGGCACAAGATAGTTTGATAAGATATTCCATCCAAGAACTATACTCCATATCACGGTTGTTCTTCTGAAGGTCTATCCAATCCACGTCCGCTTCCACGACAGGAGTTTTCCAAGACTGCATTACTCCTGTAATCATGGACTGCCACTGTTGTTTGAATTGCTGAAGTGCTGCTTCGTTGTTTGTTCCCTTAATACGCAATAAACCTTTCGGAGCTGAACCTTGACTGAAGAAACGTCTATTGTATTCATCTCCCCAAAGCATACTTGTTACAACGTTGATAAGCTCTTCAAGCTCGGAACAACCGTAACCATTTGCGTATATAGAAGTAGAAGGATTGCGAACTCCAAAACAAAGCTCCCATGGATAGAACTCGTTGACTTTGACGTTCTGATACACCTGAACGTAAGCAGGATAATAGCCGTGAACCTTTGGTCCAAAATCGTTCCTATCTGCCCATACATTCGCTCCGTTTCTTTGAAAGAAAACATTATCATAATCTTTATCAAAGTATGAATCAGCCATACGAAAAGTAGCAGCATCAGTAGCCATAAAACTCTCCAACTGACCTCTACGATTGCGAATACACTCAAAGGTTAATTGGTCGTAAGTCAATGAATCATCGACAATCTTTCTGATAAAAGTATCGAAGTCGTCATGTTCCCATTCACTCACGTTTCCTCCCTTCAAGATGAATTCAGTAATAGCATAAGCAATTTTCTTATCTTTGTTATCCATCTTTTGTTCAATACCAAATTTTGGTTTCTTTCGGATAACGAAGCCAGTTGAATACTTATTTTCTTGCGGCTCGGCAAAGTCTGCTACTTGATTCTTTCTCGTCTTGATAATTGAATTTATGATAGGTGTCTTCGACATTCTCTTCAACGTAGTGTACGTCAATGAAAACGGCTTATCTTTGTACCCTAAATTGGAATTGAACTCCAATGGGTCAATGAAAAATGCCTTTGCGTTCTGCTCAATCTTAGGCTGAATTTGATTGAACACCTGAGTAGCTTTTATCATGTCCTCTGGTGAGTCTGACCTTAGAGCTTTCTCAAGTGTCCTAAACCTTTTTGCCTTCAACTTCGCTTCTGCAAGAGCAATGGCATCTAACTGTTTAGCATATGAATTACCCATACTATATTGAAATCAATTTTACATTTGAATATCCTATAACTGTAAAATGTGAAACAAAAAGAAAAGGAGAACATTTTTCAATGCCCTCCTCATCATCTTGTTCCTCCGTAAAAAGTTTACTGCTATGAAACTGTGAGTGCTAAAGCAATCGTTTTGTCTTCGGTGCAAGTAAACGCTTCTGGCGCACTTGAAGTCCAAGAAACATTATCAGCAACTTCCCAAGTGTAGTTGTAACCTTCTATTCCTTGAAGCTCTTTCGCTACTCCTGTGTTGAACTCAATCTCATCGCTGATAGGCTCTGCTCCGTCCTTCGTTCCCTTCAACGTAGCCTTCGCTGTAGCAGCTCCCGTGATAGTGGCTGTAACAGTCAGTTTATGAGTTGGAGCACCCATAACGACTACCTGCTCACCTCCGTACATATAGCAATCCAACTCGGCTTGGTATTGTTCACAGAACTCTTGAACTTCGGTCATGGAAGTTACAGTACCGCATTTCCAAGGAATGATTTTCTCAAACTCGGTATCACGAACACCGTCACACCACATAATGGTCAATTTCTCAACCTTATCTTCTACCATATCAACTCTCAAAGTCGCTTTCTTGGTAGCATCGTCTTTTCTTACAAATACAAAATCTCTCATATCTTTGTCGTTTTTAGGAAATTACAACCTCACGAATATCCGTAATACCGTTCATGGTGAATTTGAGCTGCCAAACTCCCTTCGGGTCATCCGCTCCCAAATCTTCCTTACAACCGAACATTACATTTGAGAAGTCTGATATTGTAATCTTCGTTCCCGATACTTCGCCAACCTTTTCAGATGTTCCTCCGAAGGTACAAGCACTTCCATTGTGAGAAATTTCCAAATCAAACGGAGTTGCTAATACAGCCTTCACAGACTTAATGGCCAACCAAGGCAATGAGTCTTTTGAGTCCTCGTATGAATACTGTTCCTGATATTCAGGAGAAACATGTTCACGATAAGACGTTTCATTGAATATCGGAAAGACATCAATTGATAGGAACTTAGGAGTTGCTGCGGCAACGTCCAACTTAGCATCGTCAGGAGACATAGCAACGGCTTCAATACCTGTGTTGTTAGCTACAAATCTTGATATCGTTGAAAGACTGATAACGTTACCGCCCTTGAATTCATTGATTACTCCTTCGATACTTCCCTCAACAGTCATGACGGTGAACATACTTTCGTAATCGTCATACATTGAATCAGTACGCAAGACAATCCTTTCATCGGGTGTAGCCGTTTTGAAAATAACAATTGTTCTCATTATACTTCTATTTTATGAATTAATGTTTGAACTATCTATAACTGTCCAACTTGTTTTCCAGCTTTTGCGTTACCATACTATCAAATAGGATATAACGAATGCCAAGAACGTTATGGACAACAACAGCTTCGTCCAAATACTCATACAAGATAGTATTGTCGTCAAATGTTGTTACCTCAATTCCTTCTCCTCTCTCAATGTCCTCAACCAGCGTATCGAACGCATCAATTGACGCTGCATCGGACATCATGTCTTTCGATAAATACTTCATGTTCTTAACCGAAGTATCAAGCTCAGAAGCCATCAGCTGTAAATCTACCTCCAATGGCTCCTTGAGTTCTTTTATTTTCTTTGAAATTGGCATAGCTTATTTCTTTGTTACCATGAAAACCAAATTCCAATTCTGCTTCATATCTCGCTCCATCTCCTGAACGTCAAAACCGTGTTTCTTGAGATGTTTCCGAAGAGCCTTGAACCGCTTGAAGTCCTCTTTCAAGTCCATGTTCATATCGAAGTTGTACTCAAAGATTATCTGGTCAACATTCCCGAAGTCCGTGCAGTTGATAAGAACTTCCCATTCAGAGCCTTCAATATCAACCTTCATCTTGGTAGGGTTGTACTTCTTCATAACCTCGTTGATATTCACGCACTCAACAGGAACTCGCTTGCGGTTATGTTTTACCAAGAATGAATAATAATACGGAGCTTTACCCAGATAGAAGTCACGTACCTTATCGTCATTACCAACTACGGCTTGTTTGTGGGCAATTACGTTCTTTGCTCCGTTGTCTTCTATATTCGTAGATAGAAATTCATAGTTCACATCTTCAGGTTCAAATACAATGACCTTTTTGACTTTATCGAAGATGTCGCAAGTGAAAGCTCCGATATTACCGCCCAAGTCCAATACAACGTCTTTCTTGGTAAGAGTTAAACCGCCCAAACCTACTGAACGATGAGTGTACTCGCTGCCTTTGAATACAGCATCAACAATATGCTTCTCCGTAGGAAGGTTTGAACGCCACTTCAAAGTCTTGCCATCCTTTTCTGCTACTGCCAACGTGAAGTCGCTCTGTACCTCTCGGAACTCCGAAAGACGTTTCACCTGAGCAATAAGCTTAGTTTGCTTACAGAAGGCTTCAAATTGGCTTATCGTTACGTTGTGAAGTATCGGAGTTTTCTCCAAGTCTATGTTCCAACCTTCGTTCTCCGAAGAGCCTTCACGGTTGATACGCTTTCTCAGCTTCTCCTTTTCTTCTTCGTCCTTTACTATGTTGATTGAAATATCAAACAACCCTCCCTTCTTCTCACGTACACTGAACGCAAGTAAGTTCTGAATAAGAACTTGGGTTGTAGTTTTCTTTTCTACAACCTCAAATTCTTTCTTCTCAAAAAATTCTGTTAATTTCTTGTCCATTGTTATTTTGAAATAATTGATTTGCTTCTCGGTTGAAATTTGCTGCGTTGTTTACCTTCTCCGATAATCATCTTCCAGTATTTTTGGAACTCGCATAGCCACATCTCAATCTGATGAAGAGTTATGTTTGGTTCATCGGCTGTGTAATATTCGCCATCTTCTATGTCCCAATAAAGATACGGAAAACGCTCACCCCTCTCTTCGCCAATCTTTTCAAGCCATTCTGCGGCAAGGTCTCTGAGCCAATAAATAGCAGGTTTCTGTTCCCTGATTGTTGAAAGGCTCGGATAAATAAGCCGTATGCCGATACTGCACCCTGGTCCAACGTTCGTGAAGTCGTTTTGGTCGAACTTCATAAATTGCTGACCTCTGTATCGCTCTATGTATGTGAAGTCCTGATAGAACTCATGAGCAATAAAGTCCGCAACCGCAGGGAAGGTTTTCAGATACTCAATAATATCTTCTGGCTTCTTAGCTTTCATCACCGTAGCAATGAGCTTTCCTACGTTCTTATGCAGGTGAGGAATTACAACCCTCGTATAACAATAATCTCTCGGTTGACCAGGTGTCGCTTGAGAGTTTATCAAGTAAGCGGTTGTATATGGATTTTGACCCGAACTACGAACGCCAGCAATAAAACGGCTGAATTCATCCTCGTCATACTCCTCCCAATCAGGAATACCATTCTTCCATTTCTTGGCTGAAATAAGCTCCTCTGTAGATTGAGCCTGTTTAAGTCCTGATTTGATAGGTGCTCCGAATAGACTGGGTTGGACACTCTTTCCTTTTGGTTCAAATTCAAAAGTCTCAGGATTGTTGAAGAAACGGAAAACCATCATCTTCCAGACCAAGTTCTTTAACGAAAGACTTTCATCAAGAAGAATGTTCTTGATTTGCCATTGACTGTTTCGGTCAAGCTCTCGGTAAACGTTTGTGAACTTTGACTCTTGAAAAATCTTGTTGTCTGTCCAAGGTCTTTCTTTTTTGTCTATGAACCTACGTTTCCAAATCATTTGACGCTCGTACATAGTCTCAAAGAATAATCTCAAATGAGGCTCGTACACTTCCAAGTTTTCATCAGGTAACTTGTCGTACCATGCTGCTTGTTCAAACATAAATTATAAAGTTTTTGTATTTACTCTCATAACAAACTCCCTTCTCGCTTCCACGTTTCCTTTTGCCATTAGTTTCAGCAAAGGAACTTTCTTCATTCTTTTGAAAGGTCGGTGAGTTGCGTTTATTAACCTTGCTTCTCGCACTCCCAAATTACAACGCTGAGGATTGCCGCTGGGATAAAACTTGCCGCATATATTCGCTGATAATAACGGACAGTACCAATTACCGTGAAAGCCTGTTATTTCAAACTTAGTATTACCCCAAACACTGTCTTCTGAATCCTTGACAATGTCTCCTCTCTTAAAGTAACTCCAAACCTTTGGATTATCATTATCTCTTGGCATATCATAACGTTTTACTTAATAACTATGGGAGAAAAATGAAAGGGAACCAAGTTTCACAACTCAATTCCCTCTCCAGCCGCAGTACACCTCCCCACGTTAAAATCTTAATGCCAATACCTGACGTGGAGAAAGTTCAAATTGTTTCTCATCTTTGAGAGTTTTCAAAATCTCGCACGCTTTGATATCAACCTTGATATTGCAGATAGCTCTAACAATATCATTGTACGCCCTACGGCAATTTGCTTGTTCTTGATTTTCGGGCACGTTACCTTTCTTGTCGTTCGCATCTTCGGCTGAAAGAGAACTCATCATTTTTCCTCCGTCATTGCTTGGAACATAGGTTTCTTCCCAATCATAGACTTTGAAGCCGCAGTCCATTTTGATACCGTCCGTCCACCATTTGTCTGGGTCTTTGGTCGGAGCTGTTCCGCAGTTCTTCAACTCTTTCTCAGCTTCTGCTTCCTTTACAGCCAAATCTGCCGTCATAGCAGGCAGCAGAACGGTGTCCACTTGGTCTTTAATCTCCTTACCAGTCTTAGACACTTTAATGTCTCCCTGATAAGATAAAGCATCCATAACATCGGACTTCTCCACGTCCGCTTCTGCAGCAGCTTTCTCAAATGGATTTTCCTCCGATACTTCTTCACCTTTGCGGATTGAATCATCATCCGCCATCAATTCTTGAACGTTTGAGAAACTCCCATAAATACGTCCACGCTGAGCAGCTCTCGCTCCTTGAATCGCTTTGCTAATTTCGTCCATGATTACTCTTTGATATATTTGTTATACAAAACATGAGCAATCCAGCCGACAGCGACACCGATTGCTAAACTCACAACGTTTGAGATTGATACCCAAACAGGAGTGTAGTGCATATACACCAACGCTCCGATAACTACGGCTACAATAATTGCAACCCAAATGATTGTTTTCTTTTTCATATTTATCAATGTTTATTTGATTGCCATACCATAAAAATCTTCTAACGTGTATGCTTTACTATAACTGTATTTATTCTTTTGGTCGTTTACATCGTCAAGCATATTTTCAAGAAGACTCTTGCCGTTCTTAGTCTGATAATCAGTATTGTTATATACAGACAGATTTAACCAAGTCATCTTCAAATTAAATAAGACTTGTCCCAATATATCCTCCTCCTTCATTTTCGTAAACTCGGAGAAACGTTTGGCAATCCATTGAGCCATCGGTACAAGGTCAATATCTTTCGGCTCGTGATAAGGACTGATTGATTCAATGAACTTGTCGAATGCTTTTGGCCCAAACCCTGTTTTGAGCTTCGGTATATTATCAGAAGTATCTCCCATAATAACCTTATACAACAAAACCTCAAATGGCTTCGTAGGTATTACTTGAACATCAGTTTCAAGATACTCATTCCAAAACACCTCTTTCTCTGGAATACAATACATCTTCAAGTTCTTGGAATTGTTGTTAAACAAGGAGACGTTTTTGTTCATGATTTGTCGAATATCGGAATCACCAGTAATTATTACCAGCTCTTCATCTAAACAATACCCGAAGTACAACCCCCATACATACAGAAGGTCATCACCCTCTGCTCCCATGACCCTACTGACGATTAGTCCTTTTCTCCGAAGAAGAGCCTCAAACATATCCAATACGGTCAGGAAATGCTTGTAAAATGGGTCTCTGACCCTCGTAAGAGCGTACTTGTAATCATCGTAGATACTGTAACGCCATGAAGAGCTATCTATCACAAATGCTACTCGTGTTATATCCTTAAACTTCTTCAAGCAAAAGCACATATCCATAATACATTTGCGTATCAATACTTGCTGTTTCTCCTTATCTTGGAGAACTTCTCCCATATCCTGACCCTTATAATAAGTTGAGAAAACGGAGAATGTTTTGTGGAACAAATAGTTACCGTCAAATAATATATTCATGTTTCAAATGTTTTCTTATAATAACTATGGGAGCCATCCCGAAGAACAACCCCCATAATCACAATCAAAGTCATATGGTTTATTTAAGCAATTTCACTCCATCGGCTTGACTCTTCGCTCCCGCACTTACTTGCTTGTGAAGCTCCGTGTTCTTGCCATCCTTATATCCGTAGGCTCTGGCTGAGTCAAAAGTTTCTCTTGTCTTGCGGTGTCCTGCTTTTCCAAACTTATCGGCTACATATTGTTGAACTGCCGTATCGTTACGAACTACCAAAGCATTAACCTTTGCTCCATATTCCAAGTCCTTCGCTTTTTCTCGGTCACTCTCCTCTTTCAGCTTAGCATCCAGCCCAGCTGCACAGCCCATCAAGTAACTTCTCTGATACTTATCCAAACTGATAGGTTTCATAGCATACTCCATGGTTTTCTTATATTCTTTGAAGCGTTGTTTTGAGAACGCTACGAAACGTTCAGATAACATTTCACGCAACCACTTAACGGTTTCCAAGTTTTCCTTCTTGCCTACAAGCAATAAAGTCTTGTATGATTTACCGTATATAAAACAACGGCAGAAGTTCCATTTACAAAGAACGTACACCAAGCGTTGTTCCCATTCTCCTCCGATACTCTTGTAAGTGAACCCTGATGCAGTCTCGTGAAATACCAAGTCTTGTTTCTTCTGCTCGTCAGTTCCTACTTCGTCCATTGACAAGTTGTACTGGGTAAGAAGTCTTTGTATAGCCGCAGCAGCTGCGTTTGCTTCTCCTTCGGAGTTGATAGCTTTTGCACCTTCGTACAACGCTTTCAGTTTTCTCAACTTTCCTAATACTTTGTCTAAATCTTGATTTGTTGCTTCCATATCTTTGAAATTTACTGTTTGATTTACAATCTTTATTTACAATTACACTACGAAGGTACGGAGTATTTTTGAAACGGCAAAATAAAAAGCGAAAAATCTTTGTAAAATTCTCGCTTTTTAACTTTTCGCCACAAATTTAACTCTCCGCATCAGCTTTTCCGCAATCAATTCTTAAATTTTCCAAACTGATTGAACCGTCCTCAATTGTTATGTCCGCTTGTAACTCGCTTAACAATCTTGATACTGGCTCTGCGAAATCATCCACTTGATTCTCGGAAGAGAATACAGCCTGCTTCATCAGCCTGATAAATTCAGCTGATTGTTCCTTCGTAACCTTTAATTTCAAACCTACTACTGCCATAATACAAATTTCTTAAACTTAGATATTTATGTCTGTTTATGCTACGAAGTCCTGAATGAATCCAAGAAAATGTTTTGCCCTTGTATAAGCTACATAAACCAAGTTTCTTTCTTGTTCCGCCATCCAAGGAACGGTCATACAATATTTCAAATACAATTTATCCTCACATATGATGAATACTCGGTCGCTCTCTAAACCTTTTGACTTGTGTATCGTACTCAAACAAATACCGTTCTTGTTATCATCGGAGAAAATCATGTCTATGCGGTCAATGACTTCTTGGGAAGTTACCAACCCTTCTGATAGAACTTCGATTGCTCTCAACTTGTCCTCGTAGTTCTTATACATTTCATGTTCCTTCGCTTCAGCTTCGGTGCATCCCTGCTTTGCTACCACCTTTCCGATTATCCGTGATAATTCCCTTTCAAGTCTCTCCATTACGTCCTTAATCTGCTTGCGATTGGTTTTCTTTATCATGTTAATAAGATTAGTTCCAATATCTCTTCCTTTCACATACGCTTTCACCCCTCTCCCAATATATTGCATACACAATTTAACCAACGGAGCTGAAACCCTACAAAGTATCATGTCGCCATCCTTAACATCTGCCATAACGCTCTCCCGACTAACTACACCTGCTGGCGCACCTGCTCTTGCTTCTATCTGAGGCACTATCTCTTTGGCCATTCCGATTATATCTCCATCGCAACGGTAACATACGGATAAAGGAAGTTTCACGGTGTGCGGAAGTCTCTTCAAAAGGTTGAAACTTTCAACATCCGCTCCAGCAAAACCATAGATTGCCTGACGTGGGTCTCCAACCGCTACAAATCGTCCATTCGGTTTCAAGCATTTCAAGAACAAGTTTCTTTGAGCGGCATTAAGGTCTTGACACTCGTCTATAAATACCCAATCATATTGGAACATCTTTATCTGTTTGACGTTCGGGAAGTATATCATGTCTGTAAAATCTATGACTTGCGTTTCCCTTTCGCCCCAATTGATACCCTTAATAGCAATATCAACTTCGTTATCTTCCAAATCAATGTTATGTTTCCAAGCCAACTCTTCCAATTCCTTCTCGGACTTAACCAAGTTTACTCTACCAAGGTCAATGAGCTTCAAGATATTTTGTTTCCACGTATTCATCTGTTCAGGTAACAAGTCAGACTTCGGAGAAAGGGAAGAGTATTTGATACCATTATTAACCCAAGCCGTATATTTATCAACCTGAAGCTGAGAGTTCAAAGCTCGCATAGTTGCCGAAGCTCCCAAACTATGTAGCGTTTTAATATCTACATTGTTGAGATTGCCTACTTTGATTTTCAGTTCCTCTACGATTGCCTTGTTAAACGCCAAAAACAATACTCGCTTGTTCTTCGGAATAAGTTTCAACGCATTTACAATCGTTGTAGATTTTCCTGAACCTGCTACTGCGTCTATAACCGCATTGCCTTTACCCTTCTCAATATAGATGTAAACGGCTCTTTGATATTTGCTTGGAATAAATGCTCCCATGACTTTGTTATATTGATTATCTGGTACGAAGTTACGAACTTATTTTGTAACCGCAAAACTTTTTATAAGAAACTTTGCTAACTTTAACTTTTGTTAAATAAAAAGGAGCTACTTTCACAAGCAACTCCTCTTCATGAATGAGACAATATAATTAGACATTCAATATCAAGTTATCCTCATCAGCAAGTTTAGCAAGTTTCTCCTCCGTAGGCATCCAGCCGCAAACAAAGATTATCTTTTCGCCTTGTGCTTTAGCAGCTTTATGCCAAGCGGCAGAAAGAGTTTTGAAACGCTTATCGTTCATATACAAATCAAAGTCTGATACCGATATTTCCCACCAAGTATGGGTCATCGGAGCGTTCCCTGATTTGTAAGCGTACGCAATCACGCCTTCTTTCATACCCTCAACTTTCTTGAGAATGCTTAATATAAAATTTTCAATCTTCATATTTATTTCAATTCACAGGCTCCTCCCGAACATCCTACGGCTACCATGTCGCCTGAATAGAAGTTCTCACGGTTGCTCATTATCTCGTTGAAATCTACTTCGTGCGTATCAAGATACTCTTTAATAGCATTGTACTCACTTTCAACCTCCGAAGAAGATAAACGCTGGAAAGGAGCGTTGTCATAAATTTGGTCGCCCATCTTAGGTAACAAACTCACGCCAGTGAATAGATAGTCATTGGTAAACAAAACCGCCGCAACCTCATCCCACTCATCGTCTTTTACTTCTACAGTTGCGGATATGTTATTGGAAACAGCTTTGACATTTACGCTTCCTTTGTTTATCCAATAATGTTTTACCATTCCGATAAACTTGAGATGGTCAACGGCTGATACCTCGTCTTTGAATATCATATTCGGGTCATCGGATTCAATCGGAAAACTTATCACCGCCTCATCCCCTCGTAGAACTTTAACCAACGGAGTATCTTTCAAAGCAATGAACTCTGGGCTGTAAGTCTTGATGCGTACTCTACGAAGGTATTTGTTAGCATGAGCTGGGTGAATACCGCTACAATACAAACCAAGAATAGAAGAAGCATTGCCGCTCGGTTTAATTGTCGTACAAGTACGGCTCTTATTTATACCGAAGATTGCTGCCCATTCCGCATTGGTTTCTGAAACTACCTTCGCACCTTCTCTTAATACCTCACCCCGAAGGATAGGATTGGCATATATGCCTGTTATGCTAACTCCGATAGCTCTATCACGCTCGGCTATTTCCCGTGAAGCAGAAGACAGATATTTGAAGTCAGTATAAAGAGCCTGAACGGTTGCTACGAATGAAGCTACACGACATGCTTCCAAGAACTCCTCTTTGGTCTTAACTCGTTCAGCATTTATCTCTACAAGATTGCAGAACGCAAAACCAGACTTGCCGTTGATAGCAGGTTCCATTACAATCTCACCGCAAGGATTGACCGTGTATTTGAAACTCTTAACGTTTACAAACCCTGGCTCGCCAAACTGACGAATGACCTGTAACTTGTCTTTCATTTCCTCGTAACCCAATGGGTCAGATAGAGTAGCAAGAATACTGTTATTGGCCATAGCTCTTTGAGGATTGTCCGTCCACCAGCTTCCTGTCTTAGCTCGGAGCATCAACTCATCGTCTTTGTCGAACAAAGCAATCATAGCAGAACGTCTCACCCCTCCGCTCACAACGCTGTCGGCTATATAACAAATAATGTCATGAACTTCGATACTCGTGAGCTTTCTGCCTTGAGCGACTTTCATGACTTCTTTGATATGATTATGAGCTTTTATCAACGGCTCTGGGCCAGGTGCAAGGAACTTACCATCAATCAACGCTCCTTCTGGTCGGATAGCGTCAAAGACTATATCAGGAGCCTTGCCTTCAAATAGAGCTGCCATAAGCTCTCGGATTGAATCAGCCCATCCTTCGATACTATCTTCAACAAAAAATTGAGGTCTTTGGTCTCCGTTATAAGGCTTAACGATAGGCAATTTGTTTATATAATCTTTGTGAAGTGAATATCCTACTCCGCAACCGCACAAAAGCAAATACATGATTTCGCTGAATACTTCTACACGGTCAATGTAAGTAGAACAGCAATTGTATAACTTAGCTTCATGCTTCAAAATTCCGCTTGTAGTTTTAGGAGAAGCAAATTGACGCCCTCGCTGAGATGAAAGAATTTTCTTATCAACCTCCAAACGTTTTGCTTCTTTAATCATAGCAAGCGTTTCGTCACCAAGCAAACCTAAACTCTTCAACTTGACCTTGTGCATCTCGTAGATACGGTCAATTGTCTCGTCCCAGTGCTCAAGTCGTCCATCCTCTTTTCGTTGAGAGTATTTGGACAAGAACACGTAGTCTGCTAACAAATCAATACCGTTACTTTTCATTTTGTTAATCATTCTTTAATTGTTCTTTTAATAGTTTCAAGTGAACTACCTCATCTGCTAACAATTTAGCAAGCAGTTGAAGAGCTATCTTGATTGTCTCCGTTTCTTGTAACTTCAAGAGCTTCTTTTGCAAGTTCTCATAGAAGTCAATTGTTTTCTCCTCCGCACCGATTGCTATTTCAATCGCTTCCTCTGCGGTCTTTCCTACGGTAACGCCTGAGTTGTTATATCTCTGGTCAATCTTTCCTCCTATCTTTCGGATAAAGTCTGACAGCTTATCGTAGTGTTTCATCTCAGTCAGAGCAATGCCCAATAGCAGCTCACCTACGTCCTCAAACGTAGCTTCCTGAGTAGTGTACATATGAATAGCTGTAAGCTCGGAGAAGTCATTGGTACCATTGAAAATGGGATAAAACCATTCAGCCATTACCCCATCATCTTGTTTCGCCTTATCGTAACTTGGGTATTCAACATTTGGGTCAGAATAACGCATAGCATTAACAAGCCCATTAGTCAAATCGTCAAGTTGATTTTTGCTCAACGGTTTCTTGATTGCAAAGTTTTTCATATTCTTTACATTTTCGTTCTCTCTTTTCTTCGTTCTTGTAATCTTCGGCACGTCCAATGATATTGCTCGAAAGTATTTTCAAGCTCCCGTCAGGCTGCTTCTGTATTTGAGTTTCAACGGCAAAGTCTTTACCGAAGCCAAAGTCAACCCCGATAAACAAACCTTTGCCGTTAGTGAACTGTCTGAACTGGTTCATTACTTTGTACCTGTATGTCCAAATCCACCTGCTCCTCTTTCCGTAGTCTCGGAAAACTCTTCAACAAACTCAAAGTCTGCCTGAACAACATTCTCTACGAATACAAACTGAGCAATACGCTCTCCCTTTTCAAAGCTCACTTCTTTGTCTCCGTGATTGATAAGAAGGATATTGCACTCACCCTGATAATCGCTATCAATAGTGCCAGGAGCATTCACGCAAGTTATACCGTGTTTCATAGCAAGTCCGCTTCTCGGTCTTACCTGAACTTCCATGTCTTCGGGCAATTGCATATAGATACCCGTGTGAATCATCTTGCGTTCGTTCGGCTGAATAGTGAAAGTTTCATTTGCTCTCACATCGGCTCCTGAACTTCTCGGAGTAGCATAGACAGGAGCTTCACCCCCATCCTTCAAAATCATCTTGACTTTTCTTTGTTTCATGTCCAAATCTTCTTTATTGTTATTAAATCTAAAACAGTTTACAATTTGTTGCTTTTCAGCATCCCAATTTCCCCAACGCTTAGTTTGAGAATATCCCAAGACAGTTCTTCTCAAAGCCCATATAGCAATATAATATGCTCGCCTTTGACTGAACTCGTCCTTACAATAGACAGCTGACTTTGGTATAAAGCCTTTCCTGCCCTGACCGTCAGTTACTTGATAACATTTCTCGGAGTAGTCTCCAAGATGCGTAACAATTACAGATACGCAATTACAAAACGGCTTCTTTTCGCTCTCACCTTTCTTCGCCATACCAATTTAATTTACAGTTTACCCTTATAAACTCTGGGAATTAAAGGAAGGTATATTTGAAGCCTGTTGTTATCAAGTTAGCACCTAACTTAGCAAGCCAGAAGCTGGAGGAGATGTCGTCATGTTCTCCTACTGACTCAAGTCCTTTATCTGTAAAGGCTACCGAACCAAGGTCAGAGAAAATCAAATCTTTTACATCTTGTGAATACTTATCTCCAGTTGGTATATGTATCTTACCTCTCTCAAAATCAATAGCCAAACCTGGCCAGCCTGTCTTCAAGTCGTACTTATCTATTCCAGTGGTATGTCCTATAACTGGCAACCCCTGTTTATCGCTTTCCTGAACGAATATCTGTTGGAATGTGTTTTGCTCCATCACCATGCTATCAGGTCTGAATCTTGCGTTGATTCCCTTCAATATTTGCATCTGTTCGTGGAAGGTCTTGCCCTTATCTCGGTAAAAGTTTAGCAACCAACGCTCTCCTGTTTCGTCATCTACTCCCCAAGTCGTGAACACGGTGTAGTCGCTTCCTACGTTAGCAGATATTGCGAAGTCACAGCCTGTAACAACTTTGTTGAACTTGATTGGGAAGTCATCCCGATTGCGTACCAACGTGTAGTTCTCCATACGTACCAAAGAACGCTCCAAGACTTTCAATGGGAATATAGAAGCCTCATTGGTAATAGGTCGGCATAAGTTTTCACGGCTGAAGATGATGTTACCTTGCGTTGCTTTCTTGTCCATCAAATCGAAGAAGCTCCAACGCTGTGGCCACAAGATACGTCCGTCAGGGAATATAGCAGGATATTCAATTACAAACCAACCCTTCTTATTATGTGTAGCAAATATGCTCTTGCTCCTCAAGTCTCCGTATAAGTCCGAAGCGTGAAACGGAGTACCAACGACAATGATTTGTCCTCCTGGCACGAGCATGTTCATAATAACAGCGTGGAAATAGTCTATACTTTTCTGACGTTGTAGGGCACTGTATATGACGTTATCTTTCAGTCCATCATCTACTACTATCCAGTATGGGTGAGCACCACGTACTGATGACCCAAACCCCTTACACGTCAACCTCGCTCCGTTCCTACATACTATGTTCGTACTCGCCCACGCTCCGCTATTCCTTGAATCAGGGTACAGCCTATCTTTGAGAATATCATTACTCTCAATTGTTCCCTTCAAAATCTCCATAAGGTCAACGGACTGCTGGAGTGAGAAGCTAAACAAATACCCACGATTGGAATTGCTCTTCGTAGGTCGGGCAGAGAATACACTTGATTTAGGTTTTGCGTAGGAATAGAGCTTCCAAGCACAATAGGCATTTGAGAAGTAATACGACTTACCATGGTCACGGGCAGCGTTGATACATAATTTATTGTATCGGTGTACTAAGTCTCCCCATTCCAAATGATGCCAAGACAATTGAAAGTCGGGCATTACCGAAGTAATAAAGTAAGTAAGGTTGCGTGTCCGCAATGTTTCTTCGATAGACTGCGAAAGTCTATCTGTATATTTCGGAGCGAAGTCAATGTTTGGGTCACCCGTGTACATAACCTGATAAGTATCTTTCATCAAGTTATCTAATACCCAATCCAAGTCTCCTCCTGAACCTTGCATGAGCTCCAATATTCCCTTGTCGTCCATACCGTCAATTATCTCATCTACTATATTGAGACATTCCAATTGATGCATCGGAGACTGTAACAAGGTCACAGGAGCTTTCGCAATTATGTCTGGTGCTGTTGCTATCATATCAATCCTCTTTATACGACAAAAGCTAACAAGGATTGTACCCTGTTAGCTCTCAAACTCTTTTTATGGTTGTTTCCGCTTAATACTCGATTGTCTCGTCAACGGCTCTTTGTAACTCTTTATACATTTCATCTTTTTGCTCTTTCGTCAATTCAGTATCGGCTTCGATTGATGCCTTATAACGGAGAATGTCGTTGTTCAACGCTTTGCACATCGCAAGAACTTCTGTTTTGATAGTATCGTGACATTTCTTCTTGCTGAAGTTGAGAATAAACTCGTGCGCTCCTTTCGTGAAACGTAACATTCCGAAGGCTCGGAGTAACTGAAAGACTTGGTCAGCTTTTCCGTGAGATAGATTAGTTGACTTAACAACCTCCGTTCTCGTGAATACACGTTGCTCTGCGTTCTCAATCGGTTGACCCTTCGTAAGTATCATCCATAACTTCACGCATTGGTCTTCAGCGTGTAAACGATTGGAAGTATCATTCAGGAAGTCTCCCAAACTTCTCGTTTCCTTGTTATCCTTTTCACGCACGCTCAAGTAGTCGTGAATTACTCGGTCTTCAAGAATTACAACCTCAACGCCTTTCTCCTTTGCATAGTCGGTAACTTTTCTTGAAACCTCAGGCTGAAGGCAAGCCATAATCAGAACGGATTGTTCAGCAGGCAGTTTCGTAGGTTTTGCTTGGAACTCCTCAGGAGCTTTCGCTGTTTCCTCTTTCGGAGCTTCCTCAACTTTCTTTCTTGTTCTCGGCTTGTAAGTGCCTGCTGCCTTAGCAGCTTCAATCTCTTCTCTTGTTCTCCGTTTACGTTTCGGAGTTTCATTTGTTTCAGACATACGATTTTAATTTACATTTATGATTACTATAACTGTTGAATCTGAATAAGAACGGAGCAATCATTGCTATTAAGTAGATAGTTCAACGCACTCTACACTACCATTTTTGTTACGACTTCTCACAACCAGTTTTGCTCCGTTGTAATTCTTAACTTTGGGAAGTTACTTTGCTCCACATTTGAACTCAAAGAACTCATCACCCTTCGCTCTTCCCTGAGTAGCTTCTGCCGCTCCTTCTCCTTTCTTTGCCCGAAGTTTACGCATATACCATCTTAAAAGGTCGGCTGTCGCTTCTACGTCATTCATCGCTCCGTGAGCATCTGTAAGTCGTATCTTTGCTTTTTCGCAAGAAGCTCCCAAGTTGATTTTCTCGTCTCCATTAATTCCCCAAGCTAACTTAGCAAGTGGCCACGTGTCTATGAAGTTAGGATACATCCAAAACTCAACACTATCCTTCTTCATATAATTCAAAGCCCAATTCAACATCCGATTATCGAAGGGAATGTTATGCCCTACTGGTACAAGCCTTCCCATTTCCTTCTTCTTGGACTTCGCTCTATGAGTTTCCCAGAACTCCGTAGCAGTTGAAATAAACTCCTTAACGCTCATGCCTTTGTTTATATCGGACATACTCACCATAGTTCTGTCCAACGCTTCTTGTTCGATAACTAAATCAGCATAAGGCTTGACGAATGTTTCCCAACGGTCTATCTCTTTCAAAGTAGAACCATCAAGAATGACCGCAGCATATTGGGTAATTGGATTTTTGTCCTCATACAAACCTCCTGTTTCGCAGTCAAATACAATATAATTACTCTTTATCATATCTTGTTATTAAATGTTGAAACCGTGTGACTTAGTTATTAACCTTGCCACACGGTCTCTGTATATAGACAATCAAAGAACTTTATTTGTCTTCATCTTTCTTCGGAGCTTCGTGATGTCCTTCAGTGCCTTCTGATGCTTGCTCTCCATCTTTCTCTTCCTTCTCAGTATCTTCGCCTTCAGTCGGCTTTGAATCGCTGCCCTCGGCATCCTCTTCTTTGTCCTGACCAAATATCATAGCGAAGATAATACAGCCTTCACGGGCATCGCAAGTTTCGCACTTCTCACGGTCAATCTCCATACCTTCGTTGAGTTCCATATCAACCTCCAACTTGCCGTCTTTCTCCTCAACGTGTATCGGTCTGCCGAAAGGTCTGAGCGGTTCAGCAATCTCTTCAAGCGTTCTCTCGCTCCTTCCTTTTCGATAGCCTTTGTTGAACTCTTGACGGGCAACGTGTCTTGTTACTTCCTCACTTGCCTTTGCTGCTTCGTTGATAATTCCGTCAACAATCTCGACAAGTTCTTTCTCGGAGTATTTTCTGCCTTTCGGAACAAGCAACCATTCAGTTCTGTTCATCACCATCTGTACTGCGGCAGCACCATCTACATTTCCCCTTCTCCTGTAAGTATGATTAGAGAACCAAAGAGCGTTCCAAATCATAACTCGTTCTTGCTTCGTGAGCAATAAGCTCAAAATAAATCTTTTCAAACGTTTCATACTACTTCTTTTTTATTGTTGTTAATAAATCAAATGATTCCCATCCTTGCGTATATTTCAACGTCCACTTACCTTGTTCGTCTTTACGGTAAATTACAACGTATCTTTTGCGGAACTGTTCAGGCTCCGTTCCCACGCTGGGGTGAGATACTTGTTCTTCAAACGGAGCTACTTTTACAATCTCTCCTTTTTCGTAAGGCTTCAGCAAATACTTATTCCAAGGCTTGCTCGGAGTTTCGGCATTCACTACAAGAAACTTTGGTAACTTTTCTTTCTTTGTTATCGCTTTCATTACATTCTACTTTTGTTAAATTGTAATTATAAACTTTGGGATAAAAAGAAACGGAGAAAAGCAAACATAATTCGCCAATCTCCGTCCCAATACTACTGTTGCCAAATTACTTCTTAGCTTTCTTTGCTGGTTTCGGCTCTACCACCTTCTTGATAGTAGTAGTCGGTGTGAACTTCAACGTGTGACTTTCCTTCACGTCCATCGGTTTCTTGGTCAACGGATTGATACCCTTGCGAGCAGGGTTGACCTTCTGTTTGAACTTACCAAGCGTAGGCAGGTTCACTTCGTCACCATCCTCAACGCAAGCCTTTACGATTACAGGACACATTGCGTCAATTACTTTGTTCACGTCTGTCTGGGTCATCCCAGTTTCCTTAGCCACTGCGGCTACCAATTCATACTTTTTCATTTTCTTTTTACAATTAAATTTAACAAAATGTAACGGTACTATAACTGTTATCTACACTTCAATAACGTTGAGACCTTCTATTTTCAGGAGTTCCATCAGTCTTAGCCACTTAGCATCCCTGACTTCCTCCTTCATATACCACATGGAAAGGTCTGTTTTGTTGATAAACTGTCCTGGATTGAGTCCTTTGTTTATCGTGATACCGAACTCCCAGTGAGCAGTCGGTTTCTCTACAAATCTCATATCCTTCTCAATGCAGTTGAGGTCATAGGCTGATATAACAATTCCCTCCTCTCCGAAGTTTATCATTGTTTTCTTCAACCGTTTCGGCTCGTCCTCCTCAGGTTCCTCTCCGAAGTCGTCATCATCTTCCTCGTCATCGAAGTCCTTTGCCTTCTTTGTCGTGGTTTTCATCTTCTTTTGATACTTCGGCTTGCCGCTTTCTTCGGGTATTTGACTAACACGTACTTTCATAACAATCCTTGTTCTCTAAATTCTTTCAATACATTGTTTTGTGCTCGTATGAACTCCGTAGCCATCGCCCATGCTTCCGCACTTAACATCCTTAACCCTGCTCCATAAAAGTCCCAGAAGTAAGTCTCAATTGCGGTTTGAACACCGTACACCTCATAACTGACATTCTCCTTTCTCAGCGGAATGAAGATATTCATGTTGTAGTCGGTTATGTGGACAATCGCTCCTCGCTCCCCTTCGTGAGCGGTTATTTCCTTGACGAAGCACTTATGGTCGTACTTCCTCCCACCAATCTCATCTACAAAACCCATGTTACGCATTTTGATATCCGAAGCGGTTATGCCTCCTGTTCCTACTGCATTTGGGTCTGGTAAGCACTTGACTATGCACTCAAGCATTAATTGCGATACAAGGTGTTTACGTCTCCCGAATGCTAAACGTCTCAAACCTTCGTTCGATTTTTCCAATGCTTCGTTGTCGGCTCGTAGGTCGTCATTGATTTTCTGATAACGCTTCCTTTCTTCGGCAAGCTCCTCCGATAGAAGCCACTGAGCAAATTTCTTAATCCAATTCATTTCTTCTTTCTCCTATGTGCTAAATTCAACTTAATCTTTGTCATTGTATGTTCTATCATATCCAAATGTACGCAATAAATGACTGGTAGTCCAGTTCCTTTGTACTTTTGATATTGTTTACCTCGTCTTGGTACTTTGCAACTTTCTCGGCTCTTGCATTCGATTATCATAACAACCTCTTCTTCGTACAAAATTACCAAGTCAAATCTACATCCTTTGCCGTTTACGGTACAACTGTACTCTGGGTAAACGTCTATGCCTTCTTGACGACAGCGGTGATATAATTCACACTGTATCAAACTTTCGCTTATTCTTGATTGTTCAAACTTCATAATGCTTATCTAAACGCTGGAAAGGATAACTATGGTTGGCGCCCCCTTCATTGAAGACTAACGTCTTCATCAATTGTTATGTCTTTATTTCTGATAAGGAAGTTTTTTTGCTTTACGTATGTACATGTACGCTTACGCATAAACCCCCTTAAACACCCCCTTATAGCAAAATCTTTTTGGCGGTTATCTTTGGTATTGTTACGTTTCGTCATACAATAAAAATATGATTGCTCGTGAGTTCCAGTTTATCCTCCGAAGTCTTTTATCACCCCGAAGGTTGGAGTTCACGAGCAACCTTGCTATGTGTTTGGATTCATTGCTATTTCATCCACTTATCGTATAACTTTCGATAGGCTTTTATCAGCTTCTCTCTTTTGTTCCTTGCGTATTGAGATTGTGTTTCAACCGTACCATCTATCCAACAGGCGTTCTTCAATATTACTTCTCGGTCAGCAGGTTTGTATTGCTGGGCTCTGAGTAATAGATTCAAGAAACGTTCTTGCTTCTTTATCTCCCAATCAATCTTGGCTAATACGCTTTGAGTTGTTTCAGTCGTCATTGTCTTTTGGTTCTTGCGTTCCTTTAATAGCTCGGATAACCTGTGCTATTCCTTGAAACAATGTTCCTAACAATATGACCGTACCTACGAACGCCCAGAAACTACTGAATATGAATCTTAAAATTTCCATATCACCAACCTCCTCTCATTACATCTTCAATCCAAAGGTCATCCTGAATTTGCCTCTCTTCTTCAAGAGCCTTTTCAACATCCTTCTTCACGCCAGTCCGAACTCGTTTATGTTCTACGGTCTTGCCTTTTGCTCTCGCTTTCTTGGAACGATTATTCCGATAAGTATCATTGGGATACATATCATGACCAGGACAGCAACCGCTTGCGTGTCTAACGTAATTGTGAATTTCTCTTTTCATATTAACCCCAAATTACATAGTTCAGAAAATCTACTACACCGCTCCACCATTCTAATATAGGGAACATTACAAACCTTATAAATAGGATAACCAATGTACCGTAGGTCATAAGTCTCCACCAGCTCCGATATTGGTCTTTCAATACCTTCTTGCCGAAACGTCCGTCAATTGCATACAATATCTTTTTCATTATTTCTTGATTTTTGAGATTATTAACGTTGCTAACAATATAACTACCAAACATCCTACTCCGATAAGCGACTTGATTAAACAAGCGTTCATATAGGCTCGGAAACTTCCCCAAACTACTTCTATGTAAATCCAGTTAGCTACTACCGCAACTACAAGGACTATGACTGTAAATGCTATTCTTGTTTTCATTTCTTTGATATTTACAATACGAAGGTATATTGTTTTTTGCAAACGGCAAAATAAAAAAGGAAGAAATTTTGGTAAACTTCCTCCTTTTAACTAAAATGCCCAAACTTTTAACGTTTCCGCCAATATCCTTTGTTGCTATCCCAATAAATTCCTATCTTTTCAAGATACTTCATTTCTTCATCGTCTATCTCGGTATAATTCCAATCAGTCTCATCGTCTGGTTCTCCAAGATAATCATTCAAGTCAACACGGTCTTTCGGTACGTTCTGAACTTTCGGAGCTAAAATTTCAGGCTCCAGTGTACTCCGTTCTCGCTTAACCTTCGGAACAGTATCATAAGACACACTTACAAGCTCATATTTGACGTTTCTCCATATCTCCGAAGTATCTGTATCACTTACCTTCTCCCGATATGTTACTGCCCTTGGGTCTTTGTGTTCAAACCCTCCATTACAACTGGATAGGCAGAGAACTATTGATAACAATATTCCCAATACTATCATAGTTAGACAACCGCCCAAACAAGTTGCTTTCAACTCAAGTTCAGGGTCAATGTTTTCATTCTCCTTCATAATCGTGAATTTTCAATCCGTTGATTACCTCGTAGCCGTATTGGTGACGGAGTACATCCTCAACCGCTTCTCGCTTCGGAGCGTCAACGATAAGATTTTTAACTTGTTTGATTTGTTCTTTTCGGTTTTTGCTACCAAAGAACTTAACCTTGAATTTCTTCAAATTCGACATCTTGCGCTTGTTCTTTAATCTTGTTTAACATTATTCTTTGTTCTCTCGTGAACTTCTGTCGTGGAACTTCGATTATTGTTATTTGTCCTTCTTTCGGCTCTTCCCAAATAGGAACAAAGAACATTTCAACGAAGTCTATGAAGTTATGTCTTGGGTCACGTTCTCTCGTCTCAGGCATTCTCCTCCGTTTTATCGGTTAGTTCAAACGCTCCTTCTCCCCGAACGAAGAAAACACGCCTACCCATTGGATGCCACCACAAGCTCGCTTCGTTTGAAGTGTAACCCTGAATGAAGCCTTCATCAACCATATCCGTTGAGGTACATGATTTGTTTTTCTTTGTTATAGAGCCGTACTCAATCTTGAAGTCAGCAAGTAGTTTCTTTGCTCTACCAAACTCCAACTCTTCTTGAGCTTCTTTGAAATCATCCAAGAACTCATGCTCATCTATTGGAGTAAGCGGTTCAGCGTTTGTTTTGAACTCTTGTTGTTTATCTACTATTGTAATAAGTAGATACGGAGCTGGAACGGTAACTTGATGAGCTTCCAAGCCCATGAGCTTACACATCTCTTGAATCCTTCTCGGTCTTTCAGCTATATCTCTAAATTGCTGAATACTCATTGAAGCTTCAATCTTTACGGACTTGCCGTGATACTTCTTTTTGAAATCTTCTTTCGTCATGATAAATTTGATTTTATAATTTCCATTTGATTCATTATCTTTATACGATAACTTTGCCCAGCTCTTGGATTATGGAGCTTAATTGCTTTATCAATACTTTTGCTAATCTTATCGCTTCTTGTTTATTCATTTCATAATCTCCTTCCATAACTCGTTCAATTCGTTCTCCGATACTTCGATTGAGGTATCAGGATATGTTAATACTAATTGTTTTGCGAAATTGATTTTGTCTCTTACTGAAGTTGTGTAAGCTCCATAAGCAGTTGCTATATCTTGGGCATCCGATAGATGACTCATAATAGCCATTTGTACTGATATGTACCGAACTCCTGCTTCACGTTCCTTCTTTTCTTCGATACCTTTCAAGAATACATATCCCATAGCAGTTGGATGATATGTTCGGTCATCACTCGGAAAACCTTTGAACTTGGGTGTAGCTAATTGTTGCCATTGAGAACTCCAAACGCTGCCATTATTCATTTCCTTGAGCTTCTCATATATCTTGAGACAATCTTCGGCATCCTTCTTGAGTTTTGCGTCCTCGCTCTTCAGTTGCTTCTGAAGATAATTCATTAACTTTCCCATATTGTTAAAATTCAAAATCAATAAATACTTCCTTCGTTCCCTTAAACCAGTTCTCATGATTGATATCATCGAACTTCGTACATGAGTACTTCTTTTCAGAGCGTACATATTCACCCTTTATCCAAACTGGAGCTGTATCGCTCTCGGATAGCTTGAAAAAGTCTCCTTTCTTGAGCTTTGATACGGTTGTCTTTGTCATACCAATTTAATTTACGATTGTTTGTTACTATTAACTTTGGGGCATGTACTGGGCTTGCAAGCTCCTCCTGCATTTCCTTCTCTGGTACATACGGCTCTTTGTACTCGGTTAGCATCCCTTGTCCATTTAATTGAAGGACATTCACCTTGCTTTGCGTAGAAGGCTTTGACCTTCTGTAATTCATTCTTGCTCATTTCTCGGACTTTTGCTTATTATACAATATAGGATAGATATTTCCATACCAACCCAACTCGGTACAGATGCTAACAACGGTTTCTTGGTCATACTCTCCCAAAGCCATATACTCCTCTTTCGTTGGGTCTCGTTGTAAAGCAAGCTCCATAGTGATATCAACGTACTTGTCGCCTACCTTATTCCAAGCATGCTCCGTTCCGAACGTACCGCAAACCGTCATCTTGCCTTCGACATATTTGACCTCTGGGAAGATATGAGCGAATAGAGTTGCGTTGCGGAAACATTCCTTGACTTGAGGCTTGCCGAACTTCTTTATTGCTTTTATCTCGGTTTCCGTGAATACATCCGATAATCGTACAACCTCTATGGGCTTTGCGTCTTTTAGCATCTGACGGTAGAACTCCGCTTGTCTTCCTTCTTCTCCTATTAGCTTAGCAAAGGTGCGGAGTTCTACAATCAGGCTATTTTCTTTTGTTGCTATCATTACTTTACAAGTCCAACTGGTATGTACTCCATTCCGTATCTCTTCAGCATAGCAACTACGCTATCCCAATTACACGCTTTCTTATCACCTTCTGCGTTCTCAAAGAACTTATGGTCAGCGGTTACTCGGTAGCCTTTCATAACAAGTTTTAATGCTTCCTTTTGGGCTTCGCTCGGTTTCTTGTTGCCTCTCGCACTCTTAGAAGGTAAAGCAACGAACTTGTCAATTGTCAATTCCTTCGGAGCTTCTTTTTCAACCTTACCACCTTTGGCCACCTTTTTGTTTGTCTCCTTAGCAACAGCCTTCTTACTCACGGCTGCTTTTTTCGGCTCGGACTTCATTTCAGAAGTCGCTGCCTTGTCCGTTCTCTGACCTTGCTTCTTGTCGGCTGGATTGGTTCTCCAATCGAACTTTCCTTCAGCGTACTCAGTCCATACCCAAGTCGGGTGCTTCGGGTGAACGTCTCCCACTTTGCGGGCAGTTTTAGCCACCTTCGGTTCATCCTTCTTCTCTTCCTTCGCTTTCGGCTCTGCTTTCTTGCTATCAGCCTTCTTTGACTTAGCAGGGGCAGCTTTCTTCGTTTCCTTCTTCTCGGTTTTCGCCTTCGGAGCTTTCTCAGCCTTTTCTGCTTCTTTGACCGCTTTCTCCGCTGCTTTGCTTGCGTCTTCAAAATTCTTCAAACGACTGGACAAGATATTCTGAAGGTCTTCATTCGTTACATCCTCGCTCTTGATATTCTTCAACTCGGCAAGATTATCCCAGTTGTTGAGAATATAGGTAGCAAGTTCTTTTGCTTCCTTTGCAGCAGGTCTTTTGCCTTTCGATAGGTTAGCCATCTTCACAGCTTTCAATTCGTTCAACTTCAAGATACGCTCGTCCATTACAGGAGCATCGAAGTTATCAACTGCGTTCGTTACACTCTTGCTGTCTTCCACCTTTACGGTCTTGTTTGCTTTTGTTGCCATATTCTTTGATTTATTTGATTGAGTTTTTACTTCTTGTTCGTTATTAACCTTGCTACTTTCTACTTCATGAAGTCCAGCTTCTGTAAGTTCTCCATCGAAGTAACTGTCTCCATTAGCGGTTAGCAACATACCTTTCTTAGCAAGGCTTCCAGTTGTTGCTGATACGCTTCGGATAGATTTACCAGTTTCTCTCGCTACGTCCTGAAGAATGAATTCAACTCCTGAATCACCTACCTTCTTTGCGTTAGATACGATTGCTACCAAAACTTCTCTTTCGTTCTTTGTTAATTCTACTGCTTTCATGACCTTGTATTTTTGATTGTTAAACTTATTTCGTTTCCAATTACAGTACGAAGGTACGAACTTCTTGCGAAACGGCAAAACTTTTTACCAATTATTTTTGGAGAAATTTTAATTTTGGGCAATATTTAACTTTTGTTTAGCAAAATGAACAGAAAAGACAATAAAAAAGCTCCGAACTTCACAGCCCAGAGCTTCTCAGATTTTATTAACTTTCAAAGGTTCACAATATAATAAACCTTGCTTATTTACTCCCTCGTTTCTTCAACCAATTATCCATTGCCTCCCCAAACAACTTATCCTTTACATATAGAAACTCATCAAACAAAGAAGCTGCCTGAGTACGGTCGTACAGCTTCGGGTCAGCAAGACATTCCTTCAATGTCTTATATCTCTCAAACTCTTCCCTCGCTTCTACGTTGGGAACATTATCTTGAATAAACTTTTGAATGTCCATAATCTTAACTGTTTAATAGGTTATCATATTGCTCGTTTAACTCCCAAGCTGTTATTTGCAAGTCCTCTATTGACAAAGCTCCGTTACTGAATTGTTCTTCAAACCTCCTTGCCTTATACTGAACGTACCAATTTATATCTACAAACATAACAGACTTAGCAAGCCAACGTCCTTGGTCGTTTTCGATATACTGATAAATGAGTTGACATATCTTTACTTTCTCCAATGGTACTACGATACTAACAGCATAGCCAAACTCAAGAAAGGCGTTTGCTATCTTATCATCCCATTTATCTATCCGTGAGAAGTAATGTTTGTAGAACGGTTTAACGGTACACATTATTTACATGCCTTTTACAATGATTTATTTCTTAGTCTTTATCTCTTTACCATACGGCTTACCTTTATTCTTGCGCTGCCCAGCCTTCGTCTTGCTCGGTGGTATCTTGTCTTTACCTCGTCCATTCGTACTTCGGTCTATTGGAGTTTCATCCTCCGCAACAGGTCTTTTCCTTTCAGCTTCCGCATCCCATCCTTGCTGACGTGCTTCCATATCTTGCTTTTGCTTCCTTATCTTAGACAAGAACAAGTCTTTGACATTGGTAGCTGAGGAGTGTTCTGCTTCGGTAACATCTTCTGCCTTGACGTCCATTACTTCCTTTCCAGCGGTACGCTCTATCATAGCAAAGTCATAAGCTGAGTTGGAAGGATAGCTCATTTCAGCATTCTCGTCATAGTCTCCCGATATATCGACAAACTTCGCATAGTAGCTATTATGTAAACCAGCAACCAATTTCTTCGGGTCATAGTTCATACGTGCTGCTACACGCCCCAAGATAATCTCTTTGAGGTTTATCGTCTTGAGTATTTCCTTCTGAATATGATTTTGGATTGTTACTTCGATATTGACATCAACTACTCCGTTTATATTGAGTATGTCTCCTTCTGCTTCCTTGCGTATCTGCTCCAAGGTACGAAGCATTGCGTTGTAAGAGTCAATTGAATTGAGAGCAATATACTTATTCTTCATTTTGGAGTACATCCAAGCAAGCTCTTCCAATCTCGGTCTTTTGTTATACAACCGTACATCTGCTACTCTGTTACGGAACTCCTCACGCTTTCGCTCTATCTCAACAATATGCTTCTTCAGTATTCCCTTGACATCATCCTCGTTGACAATTACTCCGTTATCCTCGCCCATTATCTTTACAACCTCTGCTACGGTAAACATACGCCCAAGGAGCTCAATAATATCTTCCTCAAACGGACTGAGTTTATATACGGCTAACTCATCCTTGCTCTTGCCTCCATATCTCCCAGCTCTCCCAAAAGCAAGAGACTTTGCGGTGCTTACCTTTGCCCTCATCTGATTATACTTTCTCTTGAGTTCCAAGATGTCCTCTTGTTCTTTGGAACTGAGATGTTCTATACGTTTATGAAGCATATGAGGTAGCATTCCAATATTGATTTCGTCTCCCTCGCTACTTATATACATCGTATTGCGGAGAATTGGATGTCTTTCCAAAGCAAGCATCTTCTTATACTCTATTGGATTAACAACATCCTCTGGGATTGTAATATGTTTCTTTTGTTCCATCTTTATTTACGGTTACATTTTACGTTCCTTACTTATAATTGCGTATCAAGCCTTATCGGTTGCGTTTCTCTTCGCTTTTACTACTTTCTTCTTCAATCGCAATCTTTCCATACGTAGTACGCAAATAGGATATTGTTTGCCTCGGTCTGGGTAGTCGGATATTTTGGTCACTCGGAACTCTTTTATTTTATCCAAATATGTCAATATCTTTCTCTTACCTAATAGCGAATATATAAATATGCGAAAAGACAAAAATGTATCTTCTTTCACTTCAACATTCTCGTCTCTTAGCATTAAATTGTCTTCAAGCTCCTTTAAGGTCATTTCTTTTTACTCAAATAAATTCCTTCGTACTTCTCAAATTTATTTTCTTTGAGATACTCCTCTTTCCATTTCTTACATAAGTCGCTCGGACAAGGATAACATGAACCTTCCCAACAACAAGGATAGCAAGATGAGTTCTTTTTACCTACGCATATAACATATCCTTTTTCTTCTCCGATTACTTTGTCTGCCATTAGTACAAATCTTCACTTGTTAATACTCCTCCAATTATCTTATCAACTTGCCCTGCGGCTCTTGCTATCTCCAATCCTTCCTCTCTTGTCACGAAACGTCCTTTGGAAGTGTAAAAGCCTTGGTCATTCGGATTGCGTGATACTTCCTTCCCAAATCGGTGCATTATATCTGGATGTCTCCAACCAATCTCTATTTTGTAGATGTCGTGGAATTGTTCCCAATATACCTTCGGGCAGTCTCTTTCTTCTACTCTACGAATTGCCGCACAAAGTAGATATTCTTTGCTATTACCTTTCTTTAATCTTTTCAAAGAACAATCCTCACAATCAGGGTCATCTAACGCAGGGCAAGCTCCTGCTAAACAATCATAGTCTTTTGGGTTGAAGCTATCCTCCGTCCAAAGAACTTCTCCAGTATCGCTATCAATTAGCTCCCAATGTGAATGTTCTCCATTATCGGCAAAGCATTCTTTTAATCTCGGTTGATTCATATCAAAACCTCATCTTTCCTTTTCGTTGTTTCTTAATCGAAGTCAAATGGTATTGTCCGCAATAATCGCACTTGTACCATTTTGTTCCTCCTTTATGCTTCTTCTTTAATAACTTTGTGGCTCGTTCCGCATCCTCAGCCGTTGGATAAGATAGCTTGCCTGTATGACAAGTAGTCGGTACTTGCTTAATCTTTACTTTGGGCTTACTTTTATCAATCATCGGCTCGGATAACGGAAACACTGGCTCACCGTTCAATATCTTTTCTTTATCAAGTTGTTTCATATTACCAAATACTCAATACCTTGAGATTATTTTGTATATACTGATTAGCTTCTTCCCAATCCTCGCAACTTTCATATCGAAGTCGGTTGAACGCTTCTTTCAGTTGTTTCTTGTATTCTTGGTAAGCAATCCGATTATCGTTTGTATCGTATCTGAATTCAAAGTCGTTCATCTTGCTTACCAAGTCCTTTACTTTATCAAGAGTTGTAGTTGTTTCTATTATCGCATAAGTTTCCATATATTGCTTTTACTTTTGGAACTCCGTTAATTTTGCGAATATAATGAATACCATCATCGCAATACTCAATCTCTTCTCCTTCCTTCTCTAATAATTCTGCGCACCATTCGTTCGGGTGAGCTTCCATGCCGTGCTTAACTAACCAATGTTCAATCACATCGCTTGCTTCGCACCAATATTGCTCCTCTTTATCGGATAAACAATTCAAGAGAATTTCAACCAACGCTTTCTTTCCCTCTCTCGTACCATCGCAACCGCACATTATAACCTTCTTACCAACGTGGGTTTCTTTGTGAATCATTACACATTTCAGTTTCCCATTTTGTAGGCACGTATGCCACGTTGTATTCGGTTTTGATAATAAGTCTAACGGTTGATAAAGAAAACCGCCCGCAACAGTCCTATATGAGTTTACAAGCACGCTATAAACGTCTTTCAAAGCGTTTTCTTTCGTAGCTCGGTCTGAGAAGGTCGTCAGGTTCATCTGTTGCCCCCCCCTTGACTCTTCCATCCGTTCCAAAAATTCTTTCTTGCTAACTATGAAGTGGTCATAATCATCTTTTGCTTTTCTTCCTCTTACTGGGTAAGCGTTTCTGAATAGGTGTACGAACTCTTGGTCAACAATTACTTCGCTTTCGGATAAACCAAGCTCAACTTCCATTCTTGGATGATTATGAAGTCGGTGAGGTCTTTTAGCTGGTATGAACTCTATGCTTGCTTCAGGGTCAATGACCGTTATCGGTTGAGGACTTCTCGCCCATTTATCCCATTCGGCTTTGAACTCTTCAAGTTTCTCTTTCGATAAGGAAGGAAGTTTCAAAATAGCAACTCCATTCCCGTCAGGCTCCTGAATGTGAGGCCAAATGTTACAACGTCTCATGAATTCCTCAACTTCCTTTTGATTAGCGGGTTGCCATTGTTCTCCCATATCGTCTATTATTACGCAAGAAGGTCTTAACCCATACAAGTCTCTTGGTAAAACAGGCTCATTCAAATACTCTCTTCGGAACTCTTCTTGAGACTTTGAACGCTTCATTTTTTCTTCAAAACTATCAATCGGATAAATACCCTTGCGAGCCCAACCCATTTGTCTTTCAAATGCCGCATCAGACATTTGTTTATAAGCTCTTTTCTTTTCTCGGTATATGTTGTTAACAAGACGTTTTGTCCATTTATTCAACTTAACACCTTCTTTGAGCTTAACTCTCCAAACTGGCGGAACTACATAAGCAGCAGATTGTTCGATACATTCAACCTTGCATAACTCTTTCTTGAGCTTTCTCGGAACTTTATTTTTCATGGTCAAACTCTTCTGGGATTATTAAATTAGCAGGCAATCCTCTTCCTTCCCATGGTACTGGATTATAGCTATCAACTACCTTCCAAAATATCCGTTTCACGTCCTCTATATCCCAACCAGCAATTCCGCAACCTATCTTTGTCAGATAGAAAGTCAGATATTGATTATTCAATACAAAGTCTATGAACTTGTCAATACTCGCTTCCAATGCACTCTCAGATACTTTCTCCATGTTCTCGTCCAAAGTTGGAATAGCATAAGAGCGTCCAGTCAATCCTTCGCTTTCGCCCCACGTTGCTTCAAAATTCTCGTAGGCTATGCGGGCAGCTCCTCCCATGTGAGCCCCATTCATATTGGAACCAAAGACAAATATCTCGTCTGGTTTCAATTCGTCAATCCTTTCGGGTGTAAATCTTCGTGACATAATATACAGTTTAATGATTTGTATTTAATAACTTTGTAAAAATAAAAGGAGAATGTCTTGCGACACCCTCCTCTCACAACAAAACTTCAAGAATATGGAAACATTATCAAATACCGAACTTATTATATATAACTTGCAAAGTCTGGTCAATAGATGCTTGAGCTGACTGTAAGTCGTATGTATCGGAACTCGGACTGATTTTAGCAATCCTTGTAGCTCCTTCTGAAAGTGAAGCGGTCATTGCATTTATAATCGTTTGATTGCTGACTCTCTTCTTCATGTCTTCCATCATAACATAGTAGTCGGCAGTATAATCTACACCGCCCGATACTTTGGTAACTTCGCCATTGGGACTTACATTCTTAGATACTACCAATTCAACGTCAGAAGGACTTATTGCTGTTGCATTGTCTTCTCCTACTTCAGTAACTTTATATTCAGCAACCAGCTTTCCCATAGATACGGCAACAATCTCCATATCTATTTCAAGAACGGCTGGAATGAACTTGTACTCAAAGTCGCTTTTCTCCCTTGTAAACGGCTCTACGTTAGGGTCATCTACTTCGGTTGCTCTCTTGTATTGAACGGCTTCAACCCATGTTCCGTCCAGAGTTGATTTCATCTTCGTGAAACCTACAACGACATATTCATTGCCCTTGTAATAATAGTGTTTATCTTTTGCTATCATATCTTTGTAATGCAAATTGTTTGTAATCTTCAAGTTCTTGTTTCTCTTTATCGGATAACTTACACCATTTACCGATATTCAAACATTCATACTCCTTTCTTTCAGGCTGATGTGACCAAGAAGGAGTATCAACCTCCATTTCATACTTAACCAGCTCCCAATCGCTATCTTTGTAGTATCGGTGAATGCTTATCAAGTATTTCATTTTCTTGATATCAAGAAGCGTTTGACCTCTCCAAGCGTACTCTGGATAACAAGACGTTGATAAGCCGTCATCATGACTCGGAGAAATAAGGTGTTGAATATATTCATATCCTTCTCCGCTTGTTCTTTCTCTTCTGTAAAGATAGAACGTATCTTTGGGTTTCGCTGGTTTGTTCATCACTTCTTACATTTATCAGGTTTCTTGCCCTTGTCGCCTTTCTTATCTACTTTGGGAACTGGTATGAACTTTCTCGGAGCTTTACCAATATCCTCTTTGCCTTTATTGAACTCATCATCGTGAGCTTTCTTTCCAATATCTTCCATAATGTTTCTATTTATATTGTTCTACCATATCTCCATCCTTTCGGAATAGGTAACTTTGGGTCATGCCATTTGTTTTCTACTCCGTTTGTTATCCATTTTTTACCTGTATGAACGCAACCTTTTTTACGATAACTTTCTTTCAATCCTTTGGACATTTTCAATTTATGTTCCTCTGATAAATGCTTACCAAAATGAACGCTCTTCCTTCCTCTTTGAGCATCGCCAATTTTCTTCCTATGTTCTTCGCTTTTAGGCAGACGAATGTGAGCATGTAAAGCGTTCAAATGTTCTTCTGATAGTTTCTTACCTTTATGAGCTTTGCTTATCTTCTCCCGAACTTCTTTTGGTCTATGATTGCCATAATTCCAATGCTTATCTCCAACGAATTTACCTTTCATAGCAACACTTATCTTCTTTGCAGCTTTTGCCCTTATCTCTGGTATCTTCATAGCGTTGACCCAATCGTCTCCTCTCGCTTCTCCCCAAAGAAAGTTACAACCTCCTACTTTGAATGAGTAATGAGCTTTTGCTTCCTTTATCCAATATCTCTCCATTCTATTCAAAGACTTCGGAGAATATGAATTCATAACAAGCAAAATTTCTCTTTTAATAAGTTTGTTCCAATTAGTAGGATATTTATCAATATGTTTCTTCAAAACATGCTCCCAAATTGCGGAACCACTACCCCAATAACAAGAAGACAAAGAAGGTTTTGAAATAAGGAACTCGTCAACTGATTCAGCTTCGTGTTGCCCTACATAAAACCTTCTATTGGTCAATATAGTGAATTTGTAAATTATACCTATCATAACATACATTTTCTACTATATAACTGAAATATGTAGCTATAACGATATTCTACATTTCAAATCTTCTTGAAATATGTTTCCTCTAACATATATTAACTCTCTTTTAGCACGTGTCACGCATACATAAAAAAGGTTTTGTTCTTGTTCGTATTGCCATGGCAAAGTTGCGTACTTAGAAGGAATGAGTTCAGGTGCTAAAAAGAAAATGCGGTCATTCTCCAAGCCTTTCGCCTTATGAATAGTAGATAACATTATGCCTTTAATATCATCACTAAAAATGTTGTTTATTAGCTTCTTCAATTCAGGCACGCTTTCAACTTCTTCGCAAAGACATTCAATAACTTCTATCTTTTGTTGAAGCACTTCCATCTTCGGGTGTAGGCTCGGTTTTCGCACTCCTCGTTTCTCCAGCTTCCTCAATAAATTATTCTTTTCAACCTCAAGCATAGAGAACAAACCGTTGATTGTTTTAGCTCCTGTTTTGCTTATCAAACCAAGAATACCCTCACCAATCTCTTTGCCTCGTATCTTTGATTTGATTTTGTTTTTCATCAACCATAGATAGGTTTGAACCAACGGCTTCAAATTCCTACAAAGTATCCAATCGCCTTGCTCTATCTCGGTCAGACTTCCATCCTTGACTATCCCCTCATCAGCATTTGGAGCGTATGAAATTTCAGGTACGATTTTCTGAGCTTCCTTCACGATATTAACGGCACACCGATAAGATACACTCAAAGGCAGTTTAATTGCTTGCCCGTTAATGTTCGCCAGTCGTTCGTAACTTTCTGCGTCGGCTCCTGCGAAGCCGTATATTGCTTGCCTTTTATCTCCTACAGTCACCAACCTTCCTTTTCTGTTCAAGCAATTCTTTATGAACTGATGTTGGCATATTGAGAAGTCCTGACTTTCATCGCAAAATACATAATCATACTTTCTGAAACGTATCGAAGGGTCAGTCACAGGAACATATATCATATCCATGAAATCAAATTGCCCCTTATCCTTAATCAGAAGCTCAAAGGCTTTCATAGCAACCTTTACTTCTGTTTCTCCGATATTCAAATCATAGTGTTCGGATAGCTCATTGATTGCTTCTTCGGTATTCTCACAAAGATTACAACGCATGAGGTCAAGTATCTTCGGTATGATGAAATAGTACCAACCTCGCTTCTGTTCGGGAATGCCTTCAAAGCCTTTCAACGCTCGCTCCGTTTTAGCAATCCCCTTGTTTGGATTCATCTTCACCCTTCCTCCGTATCGGCTTAATATCGAACGCCAACCGCAAGAATGTATAGTCATGATTTCAACATCTCTTCGCTTGTTTCGCTCCTTTAACTCATCAATGATTGAGTTATTAAAAGCAAGGAACAGGGAACTGGCATCGCTCGGAATATAATTCAATAGTTCCAATAATACCGTAGTTTTCCCTGAACCTGCAACCGCTGAAATGTTGATATCTTTGTTAGTCTTTTGAAATACTTTGTAAATTGTACTTTGATATCTACTCGGTTTCATTCTCTTTTACAGTTTCTTTGTACCATTCGGAGCAGCCCACTTAAACCAAGTTGCACCCTTCGTGAACTCGCAACGCACCAAAACTCCTTCTTCCATTACTCGGTTGAATAACGACATAAAGTTTGTTCTGTTAGAGCACATCGCTGCATTCTTAGTAAGAAACTCTGTTATATTCACACCCTCTACTGTATTGAAATCAATAGATTGGGCTGTATTGAAATACCCCTCTTGCCATTTATATACGGCAAAGAACAAGAACTCATCCTTGTTCGGAGTACACACTTGAAGGATTGTATTGCCTTCCAATACCAGCTGTTCGATAGCCTTTTGATAAATGTTGACTTCCATATCAAATTTCTCCTTTCTCTTGAGATATTGTTAATACTTCTTTAATCTTTTTCAGACAACGTGAATATTGTCCGTTCGTTACATCTGGATTGTCTTTCAAAAACTCGGAAGTTTTTTGACCCAACATTCTTGAACGACATATCCGCTTTTCTAATTCATCCAAACCAAGATGCTCCATTAAAAGCTCCGTTGTATCAGGCTCCCGATAATCGTGAAAACCTTTATTAACTGCCTCCAACGCTTCTGAAATTTCTACATGTCCATTGCTCCTCTGTAACTCCTTCTGATAATCTCGGTAAAAATTTCTTGACAGAGACTTATTGAAATAGAAATAAAAATTGTAGTTGCCTTTGATTATATATTTTTCTAAACATTTGTCAAAGATGATATAACAATCAGCAACCAATTCATCTCTGTCGGGCATGTCCTTCACTTCGGTATTGTTAAGCAGATTGAGATAATTGGCAATGTTTTTCTTGACAATATCTTTCATCATTTTGAATACCAAATTCTTATACGCCTTGACTCGCTTCTCGTTTGGTGAGTATCTGATTATCGCAATCCACTTATTGACAAGTTTTGCTTTGTAATGATAATCGGCTTTGAAGTACATGCTCTCTAATCCCATATCATCAACTTTTACTTGCTTCTTTGAAATTCTTTACTGTCTCATGCAGTTGATGTTCCTTGAAAGGTTTGATTTCTTTCTCGTAATGGTCATGAGAACGTTTCTTCAACATCGCTCTTTTATCTTCGGGTGAAGCACTTGAATACTTAGCAATGTCGATATTTTTCTGACTGAGAGGAATGTCCTTGTTTGGGTTGATTTCCTCTCGTACTTGTCCGCAACAAGGACAAGGAGCATTATTGCTTTGAAGTTTACCATTAATAACTTTATAAGTATTGCTGAGATACTCCTCTTCAATGCCGAATTTTTTGCACTGTTCGTTTCTACATACAAATTTCATATCATCTTCTTTTTTCTGTTATTCTCGCATATTCAAGTATGAGTAAAGCATCACTGGTAGCTAATGTTATCTTGCCGACATTAGGATAAAGTTGTTGAGCTTTCGCTTTTAATTTATTCTTCCATTCAGTAGAAGATTTTTTGCCTTTATTGCCCAATTGCAACTCTTTCTGCCACTTCTGTGGCGTTACTTCAGTAGTAGGTATCTTCTTACACAGAAGAGCCATTTCCAAATATCCAAATCCTTTACCGAAATTGAACATAGAACTTGCACCCCCCTGACCTGGTATTCCTCCTACTTTCTCAAGATAACAAACGCTATTTTGGGAATACATAGACAAAAAATTCAAAATGTCTAATGGAGTATCAGGCATCTTTGTTACTTCTATGATACAATTATTATCAATAGAATAAATTGCTATGCCGCCATTTTTACCTGGGTCAATAGCAATTATCTTCTTGTCTTTCCAAAACTTAACTCTTTCTTTATTAGTCATATTGCTTCTTTTTATATTTCATACCTTTTCTTGACTCTGACATCCTTCTTCTTGTTTCTTCGGAACGTTTGACGCCTAAATTACCTTGTCTTATTTTCTCTTTTTGTTCTTCAGACATCTTACGTCCTTTCAATTTATTCTTAACTTTGTTAATTGTTTCTTTACCTTTTTCAGTAGAATAATACTCTTTCAATATCTTAGACATCTTGCCTTTTGGATGAGTCTTACCATAAAAAGGATTGTTTTCGCCAGACATCTTTTCAGACAATTTCTTTTTAGTTTCTTCGGAACAATGCTTGCCGAACAAGTAATGATTTTCTCCACTTATCTTTTTAACGACATTAGGATAACTCATTGGATTTTTGTTTCCGCTTCTCCTAACTGGCCCAATAATCTGATTATATCCGATATTCGGGTCAAGATTAGGATTATATTTCAGAGTATAATAAGTCTCATAACCATTCAATTGATTTATCGAATAGCATATTTTCAATATTCTACGTTTGAAATTCTTTCGTCCGTATTTCTTGATTGCTTGTTCAATAACAGTTCCGCTGCCTACATAATTAGCGTTGAACCATTTGTGTTTACTAAACTTAAATTGACCAACATATATCTTTCCGTTTACAATATTAGTAGTCAAATAAACAAATCCTATTGGTTTCATAATACTCTTTTGAATATTACTATAACTGGAAGTGCTATGTTTAATTTATACATATCGGCTGACATCTTTCTCCTTAACCACGTAGAGTGTGTTCTCATTGTTGAAAGACTCACTAACTTTTTGGGTTATCACCAGAATAGTTATACCCATTTTTTCAAAGATTTTGATGATATTTTCTTGACCTTTGCTATCCATACCATGAAAGCACTCGTCAAAGCAAAGCAAATTGAGCCCACGTCCGTTCGTAGATAGGTTTATGAGATGTTGAATTCCAAGAACTCCTGCCAATGTTACACGCCCACGCTCCCCTCCTGACTTAGCCAAGAATTGTTCGGCAGTTACTCCGTCATTCAAAACAAACACGTCAATCTTTTCTCGGACTTCTCCCGATTTTAACACGGTAAAACCATTAATCAATACCGATATATCAACACCGAACTTTCTCAAATAGCTGTTCGTGATACCTTCGATTATTTTGATTGATTTGTTCGCAAGATAAGTCATGAATCCAGAACGTCCCATATTGAACTGCCAGAACTTGATTGTATCCATTTCTTCGCTGATTGGTAAGAGCTGTTTGGTCAGCTTCTCTATCTCGGTATCACATTCCCCGATACGCTGGTTGAGACTGTTTAACAATTTGTCGTCCTTCTTGCGTTTCTTGATAGCTTTCTTTTCAGTTTCCCATTTAGCTATCTTTTCAAGAAGGTCTGAACGGTCTTGCGTCTTGTTCTTTATTTTACGTTCATAACCGCTTTTCTCCTCTTCAATCTCTCCAACAAGTTCTTCGGCTCGCTCGGCTTCCTTTATCTTCTTATTGAAATTTTTGAGTTTAGTTTCTTTTGCCTCATATTTCTTGGTTTGTTTCTTAATCTCGCTTTGAGCTTCAGCAAGTAATGACTTTGTATCTTCAACCGACAAATCCAACTCTGACTCGTGTATAAATTCATGAGAACAATTAGGACAAGTTATGGTATCTTCAAGTTCTGCTTTGAGCTTCTTCTCCATTCTCTTATTCTCGGATAATTCTGAATCAAGCTCCTCCATTTCTTCTTTGAGCTTCTTTCGGTCTTTCTTCAGTTGAGTAGTATCTTCAACCGTTATCGCTTGAATTTGCTCTTCTCTTGTTTTGACCGCCTTCTCCCACTTCTTCAAATTACCATCAATTTCACCAATCTCTTCTTCGGCTTCACTTATCTTCTCGGATAGCTCTTTCAACTCCTCTTCGGTATTATCATTAGCAAGCACTTCTTCTCTTTGCTCCACCAATAGCTCCTTCTTATCAGATAACTTACCTATCTCATCATCAATCTCCTTGTATTCAGCATTCTTTTCTTTGTAACGCAAATCAAGTTCTTCAATGACTGGGTTAATCATATCAGCAGAAGTAATACGGTTCATGATTTCCTTTTTCTCGCCATCGCTCGCTGTGAAGAAGGTGTACCGATTATCTTGACTGATTATGAAGTATCTTAACAAGTCCTCACGGCTTATTCCGATAAGCTCAAGAACACGCTTGTTTGCTTCGTTTACCGATACGACTTGTTTATTCAACTTGTCGTTTTCCCATATCTCAATCTTTGCTGACTTATTACCACGAAAGAACTGACGACTGATACGGAGCTTCATTTTCAATACAGGATTGTAAAGATGAAATACAATTTTACATTCCTCTTCATCCCGATTAATGAAACTATCTTTCTTGATAGCTCGTAGGCTTTCATTGGTAAGAGCTATACAAATTGCTTCAAACAACGTGGATTTTCCCGCACCATTGTTATCTAAACCTCTGTCGGTTTCATTTCGTCCAAAAATAACAGTACAAGCATTGTTCTTGAAATCATATACTGACTCCTTGTGAGCGAACAAATTATATATCTCAATCTTACTTGGATTCCACATACCGCATTTGTTTTATTAAATCAAAACCATATTTGAATTTTCCTCCCTTGATATCATTCTCGGTACAGAACTTCAAAAAGTCTTTTGTTATCGTTTTCTTATCGTAAGATAAAACGCTGTCTGACTCGGATATTTCGATAGCTTCAGACGTTTCTGTTGACTCAAATTTGCAATCTATACCATATTTGCCTTGTATCTCGGCAATGTTTATCTTTTGACAATCCACCTTCTTACCAGTGAATACAAATCTGATATGGTCGTACTCCTCGCCTTCGTACTTTTCTAACAAGTTCATCAAAGTCTCCTTGTCGTTAGCATCAATGACTTCTTTGATATACTTTGGAAACTTAGAAGGAAGGAACTTGGTTGAGCCGTTATCGAATAAGACTGTGAAACCTTTATCGGTGATATTCTCTCCGTAATTGTTTTGATAAGCAGAACCAGTATATATAACGTTATCCGCTAACTTAGAAGCATTATGGTAATGACCAATCAATACCTTCGTCCACATTTCAAACATCGAAGGTTTGATAATGGAAGATACTCTTGAACCATCGTTGTTTACTACTCCGTCAAAGCCTGAATGGGTTATCAAAAATAACGGAGTATCTTCATCAATATCGCCATCTTTGAAATTATCTTCTATGTCCTCCTCAACCTTAGAATATTCCTCAAGCCATTTATCATCTTTGAAGTACGGAATGAATGCCATAACAACTCCACCAATAAACCTCCGAACGCCATTACGGTACAAATGAACGCAAGGCTCAGAATAAACATCCAAGTAACTCTTCTCATCATCGCTATCTGTTTTATCATGGTTGCCTGGAATGACGTGTAATTCAATATCCTCTTCGGATAACATAACAAGTATCTCCTTCCAATCAGTCAAGCATTGTAACGGCTGACCCGAACGGTTGGTAAATACGTCTCCACCGCAGAATATACGGTTGGTGTTATACTCCCGACAAAGACTGATGAGCTGACGAAAAATGTCTTTCACCAACTCACCGTTGTCCTTGTCTAAATGAATGTCATTTACAAGCAAACCTATTGCTTTTTTATTTTTCTTTTTTACATCTGCCATAATTCCATCCTTTTGGTAATGTATCATTTCCATTAATAACCTTGTTTTCAACTCCGTTATTTATAACACGTTTACCAATGTTAGCTTTTCTTAATTTTTCTTTTGTTTCATCTGTTAATTCGGCTCCTGACCTTGGGCTTGGTTTACCTTTTCTTGAATTTGCTATTTTCCGTCTTGCTTCCTCGCTCTGTTTCTTTCCGTACATCGGATTGTTCCTTGGGTCTGATAATCGCTTCTTAGCAGCTTTTGAAAGTTTTTTCTTGGTTTCATCAGAAAGTTCTTTACCATACCAATAACAATTTTTGCCCTTATATTTACCAGCCTTCTTTCTCTTTATCTTTTCTTGTACTTCTGGAAGTCTTGCTGGATTTATTTGTCCAAAATTGTTAGCAGTTCCTGGCAATATGTTATATCCTTTTTCTGGATTTGTTGAATCATATTTTCTAACCATAACCGTTTCCCAAGCATCTAATTGAGCCTGAGAATAACAAAGTTTCAAAGTCTCTCGCTTGAAATTCTTCCTTCCGTACTTTTTCAACGCATTTACAAAAGCAGTTCCGCTTCCTAAATACGACTTATCCTGCCAATTGATAGTTTGTCCCACATAGACTTTATTATTGACAAGACAAGTCGTCAAATAGATAATACCATACAATTCTTTCATATTGATTAAATTTTACGGTATTATAACTGGGTTGGACTAATGCCAATTATTCCTCTTGTTCAGGAAGGTCTTTTGCTAATGACTCTTTCAAAGCAACCAAATCAGCTTCCATTGAACGCTTTATCTTATTATGCAACACTTTCAAGAATTTGTTGTGAGAATAATAATGTTTGAATAATTCTCTCGGAGAACTCCAAGCAAGTTTACCATTCATGAAGGTCATTTTCTTTGCTCCTTCTTTTTTGATAATTCCTGCTTCCAAAGCATAGTCAATATCTTCCTGAGAAAGTATAATGCCGTAACCCAGCAATATTCGTATGTCAGTTTTCTTCCTACTCCCAAAGTCGTTTTTGACTACCTTAACTTCAGTTATTTGAGCCACTTCTACGTCATCAATCTTTTCATGAGTTTTCAATTTCATAGAAAGTCGCAAACATGGGAGCAATTCTACCCACTCTCCACCCGTGGACTTGCGAGTTGTAACAAAACTACCAGGTGCCGTGTTATCGTACTGGTGATTAAGCATTACAAAGTGCATTATATGGGTGTACATTTCGGACATGATAGACTTCGCAAACTTCTTAGCTTCCTTCGCAAACGCCATCATCTTTTCGTTCTTCAACTCAATATCCTCAACCTCTGAACCTTTCTGAAGCTCCTTCTCCAATCTCTTGGTATTTTCTTCCATGGTATCAAGCTCGGACTTTGATAAAGTCGCCCCCAAACTGTCCCACAGAAAGAAGAACTTGGGTTTCATCTTCTCGGCTTTCAATACCTCGTCAGCATCCATAACAAGTTTCTTAACTTGCATGAACATCGCCTCAACATATTTTACCTTGATGATAATTATTCTGTGAACGGGCAAACCAAGCTGTAATGCGTAGTCTTTGTTGTCTCGGTTTTCGCTCGAAAGTATGACGGCAATACCATCCTCTGGATTTTCCTGAAGAAAGTATTTCATCGCCATAAGTCCCAACGTAGTTTTACCACTACGGCTCTTGCCTGCTATCTCTATGATTCCAGTCGGTAGTCCGAAAGTCCGAAGGTTATAATCAAGCGTAGGACTGCCTGTATGTGCCCAGCTCTTCACGTCTTTGAATCCGTCCTTATCGGAGAACTTAATAACATCTTCAGAGTTGAATTTGTCGACAATCTTATCGATAATACTTTTTGTTTTCGCCATAAACTTTTTGTTTTATATGAAATAAGCCAACGATATATTTCAACCGCTGGCTTATCTCGTTGTTAACAATATGAAAGTAGATGAAATTATTTACCAGCAAGTTTCTTCTTGATGTCTTTCAGAGAAACTTTGCTTTTCGGTGCTTCCTCCTCTTCTTCGTCATCTTCCTCTTCAGAGTCATCGCCACCCATTGCTTCTCGGATAGCTTCACGCAGGTCGTCATCCGTCATAGACTTCTTAACCGATACTTCCAAATCATTGTCTTTGATATACTTCTTCAACTCTGTTCTGTCCATATCGTCCAAGCCATCGTCTTCAGCTTCATCTGAATCATCCTCTTCTTCATCGTCTGCTTCCTCAGGCTCCTCGTCATCTTCTTCCTCCTCTTCTTCTACCTTCTTGGCAGCTTTCTTAGCAGGAGCTTTCGCTGACTTCTTCTTGGGTTTTTCTTCCTCCTCTTCTTCGTCATCGGAGTCATCATCACCCTCGTCCTCATCTTCCTCTTCAACTACCTTTTTGGTAACTTTCTTGGAAGTTTTCTTTTTGGACGGTTTGTCATCTTCTTCCTCCTCTTCGCCATCGTATTGAGCTTTGATTTCCTCAACGTGTTCCAGCCAAGCATCGTCCTCGAACAATTCCATTTCATGTTCTTCATCGAAGTTCTGCAAACCTTCCAACGCTTTCTCAAAGTCTCTCATACCGTATTTCTGAATCACTTCGGTAAGCGGTTTCAGAGTCATGAAATACTCAATTTCCTCATCAGTAAGCGGTCTGGCTGATACCTTCTTCGGGAATGATACTTCATAGTAGTTTTCGCCTTTTTTCTTGTTTGGGTTTTTCATGTACTTAACCAAGATAGGCAGACCTTCATCTGGGTCGGTGAACGGGTCAACTTCAATTGCTTCATCCTCATCTTCGGAGAACGCCAGCTTGTTCATCGCATCCCGAACCATTTTCTTGAACTCCCACAACTTAGCACGCAACTCTTCGTCAGCCGTAACTTGTGCAGCGTAGCATAACCAAGTGTAAGAAGGATTGAGACTGTTTTGGTTCTGACCAGTACCTGTAAGAGCGTCCAATTTGTCCGCATCTTTCGCCCATTTCTTCTTGGCGAATTTTACATACTCCTCTACCAAATCCCACTTCGTACCTCCGTGAACCTTAGAGTCAAGCACCGTAGTACGTCTTGGGTCTCCATCCCTACCAGCAACGGTAAGCCAGTAACACTTCTTTGGAATATAGAAGTCTTCAACACCAGGGTGAGCTGGGAATATACGAATTTTCAACGTTTTGCCGTCTTCCAAATTCAGATACTCGTTGCTACCAACTCCTACCATTTCATTGTCTTCATCGACACGCTTTTTCAGCTTTTTAATCGGAGTTGCTTTCAACTGTGAACGCAAACCTCCACTTGAACTTTTCTTTGCCATTTTGTAATCTACAATTTATTGTTAATCAATCAATTTTTTCGTTCTTTTTATTAAAACGTTGTTCACTCTCCCTTCGATAACCGAATCAGCAATATCACCTTGCTGAACGGTGAGAGAAAGTTTGTCCAGCTTCTCGCTCTTATCTTTGGCTGACCAAAAGATTGAGTTGATATAGTCTCTTGTTTTCTGAACCTCAATGAACTTCTTTCTCATTGCTTGGTAAGCCTTGTTGCCTACAACCGCATTATTGAGAGCTTCGACAGTAGGAGCTTTGCCGTTATTTTCGGCTGCTAATTCACTTCTCAATCTCTCTTTGGTTTTAGCTTCAAACACTTCCAAGTTGAGTTTCGCTTCTGAAACTTGAGATTCAGCTTCAGCAAGTAATTGACCAAAACGGTTCACAATTACTGGGAAGGTGATAAGTTCTCCGATAAGGTTTGAATAATCAATCTTTAATAAAGAATCAATATCCATATCCTCATCAAAGCTGTCAAACAACAACTTGTAAGTTTTACCACCAATTGTAATGAGTTTCTTGTTCATCGGTTTACTCCTTTTCTTTTTCTTCAACTTTCAAGATATGGAGCCCAATCACTGCATATCCGATAATGTCTTTCAACGTATCTTCAATGCTTTCAAAATTCGGTTGTCCTCCGCTCATCTTGTTTTCCACCATGTTACGGTATCTACTAACTTTGTCCCATAAATGAACCATGTTACCATTGATTCCAAGGTCAAAAGAAGCTCCCTTGTAATCTTGGTTCTTCTTTACCAGCAATTCGCTCATGCCATCGAAGATGCCATTTATACTCTCTTTGGTCATCTCCTTTCCTTTACTGTTCGCCATATACATTTTTGATTAAGTTATTTAATTCTGAGAAGTTCAAAGAATAACCTTCAAACTTTCTATTTAACATTTCAATTACATTCGTAACCGCCTGTTCCAGTCCTTCCTTACCACGCTCCCATTGGGCACTTAGGCTCTTGTTACCCAGCTCACGCTCTCTCTTCATATAGAAGGCAAGAGCTAACCAATCAGCCAGCTTACAAAAGATTTTAACGTCATCACCTGAACGTGTAATGTTACCAACAACCATATGAGCGGTTGCGCTCCAATTACCGCAATTATTTCCATCATCTTCTCCGAACTCCTCAATTGCTTTATGCCTTGATAGGTTATTGAGAGCCGTTCTGATTTCCGTACCGTTATAATTGTTGTACTTCGTTTCATGCGACATATCTCGGAGTATCAACGCTTCATCCCAATCGTGAAAAGCAAACGCATCTACGCAATCAAGTTTGAACGCCAATACTTTCGCATCTTCGTTATCAAACCCGAATATGTCTTCAAGTAATATCCTTCCAAAGATTGATACTTTGTAGGAATGTTGACTCACGCTTTCCTCTTTGAAAACGTCCATTTCTTGCCACTGCTTGATGTTATCAAGCCTTTTCAGATAAGCTCCGTTGAAAATTTTCGCTAACATAATTTTACCAATTTTAATTTACGATTTACCGTTTTTCCAATCATCAAACTTTGTTGATTTAGTTTTATGGTCGGACAGTACATATAACTTTGTTCTGTTATTACTGAACAGTTTCTTCTCATTTTTCCAAGTATCTTTCTCAACCGTACCGCTTAGGGCAACAACACATCCCTTTATATCAGCAATATTCTCTCCTATCTTCTCATAAGCATCTGGCCACATGAGTACTGGGATAATCGTATTATTGCAATCTATATTCAGGGTACACATTGTTCCTGTCTTGATGTCCTTTTCCTTATAGTAGATAAGTTTGCCAGCAATAGCAACTTCTTTCTTCTCCTTCGTAGCCAAGAACTCTACGTCATTCACGAAGATGTTAGCAAGTCGCTTATTTGGTATAGCATCCTTTATCATGTTTTCATAATCAACTTCTCCAAAACCAGTAAGACGTTTTTGTTCCAAAATCCAAAAAGCGTTTGAATTACTATCTGGTGTTGAATACTCCTCCGATAGCGTGTCACCTTTCATATCAAGATACTTCTCCAATAGCTTTTTTCTATCTCTTGGATTTTTGATACCTTCAAGAAGGTCGAACGCTCCAGCAATTATGAGGCATTTTACAACAGTTTTATTCACCTTTGAAGGTACTCGGCTCAGGAACTCTTCTAACGAATAGAATTGCCCACCTTCACGCCTTGTATTCATGATATTCTGAACTGCTACCTCTCCTACTCCTTTAATTTTCGTCAAGCTGAAGAAGATACGTTGTTCTTTCGGGTCACACGTGAAATTTATATCGGAAAAGTTTACATCAGGTGGACGTATCTCAACCTCAACGCCTGTTTTCTTCAACTCGGCAAGTCGGTATGGCACTTCACCCTCTTTGGAGAATTGAAGAGCCGTTGTCCAAAACTCTAATGGATAGTTCACTTTGAACCATTGACTCCAATACGACATTATCGAATAAGCCGCAGCGTGAGACTTGTTAAAACCGTAACCTGAAAAGGCAAGAAGTTTATCCCAAACATGTTCGGCATATTCCTTCGGCTTCTCAATACCATTCTTCTCAAGCAACTTAGCATATCCAGTCTTAAACTTCTCACCGTATGAAGATAGCGTTTTCACGTCCTTCTTTTTGATAGTAGTACGGAGAACATCTGATTCAACTTCGGTCAATCCTCCTACTACAACAGCTTTCATTATCTGCTCTTGGTAAACGTACAACCCATATGTTTCTCCTGTTATCTCTTCCATTCCGAAGTCATACACAGGTTTCTTCTTGCCGTTCTTAATATCGGAGAAGTCACCATGGGCGTTCATTTCCATTGGGCCAGGTCGGAATAGAGCCGTCATGGCTATGAGGTTTTCAAGTGTATCAGGTTTCACTTGTCGGCAATAGTTCATCAAACCAGTTGTACCGAACTGAAATACATCCTCATTCCACCCTCGCTTGAAGTATCGGAATGTCGCTTCATCATCCAACGGTATCTTGTTTACATCTATACTCTTGCCCGTGTTTTTCTTTATCAAAGTCAAGATACTCTTAAACTTATCAAGTTGAGACAGTCCAAGAATATCCTCCTTCAAAAAGCCTGATTTGTCAATATATTTACCTTCCCACTCCGATACTAACACTCCATCAATCTTTTTGACGGGCATCCACTCCCACAAGTCAATCTCGGCATTGCTACCATCAACTCTATGCTTCGGTACTATAACGACAGCAGAAGGGTGAACGCTCTCCGCTTTCGGCTGGAGTAAGGCATATTTAGTCAAGTGAACCAGCTCTGGGTTTTCCTGAACGAATTTGAAAAGCAGTTTTGATTTTGAAGCATATTCAATCAAGTCTCCCCAAGTGTATTCAATCTGGTCGTCAATATCCTTCGTAAGTTTGTTGGTCATATCAAACGAAAGTCCTTTGACCTTTCCGAAGTCTTTGATACAAGTCTTGAGCTTCATTCTAGTGTACGTTCCGATACTACAAGTGTAAGCATATCCGTATTTGTTTTTGATATACTCCTTAACTGCATCACGGAACTCGGTTGGGAAGTCAACGTCAATATCAGGCATAGAGTCAGCAGACTTTGCACGCTCTCCCGATACACGTGTTTCATTCAAGAAACGCTCGAACATCAATCCATATTTCAATGGGTCAACATCCGTAATATGTAAACAATAAGCAACAAGACTACCGCAAACTGAACCGCGTCCTGTTCCTACGTTGATATCATTATCGTGACACCATTTTATAATATCCCAAAGTATCATGAAGTAGTCGCACAAACCGTTCGGAACTATTACAGAACACTCGGTTTCAATTTGCTTCATATACTTATTCATCTCTTTCGGTTTCAGATGGCCAAGACGTTCGTTGATACCTTTCTCCAATTCCTCAAAGAATGCGCCTTCAACATCCTTAACCTCAAAATGAGGCAATTTACGCTCTCCTGTATTTATCCGAAAGTCTATGGAGTCAGATAGCTTTGAAGCATTCTCTATACCAGTTACAATTGCCTCAAACAACGGCTCTACGTTCTCAATCCATTCTTCATAGGCGTTTATGGTATCGGCTACGCTCTTGAAGTATTGGTCATTTGACTCTGGTGTAGCCTTGTTATTTACTTTATTGAGAATTGACTTCAACTCGCTTTCTTCCTTATCAAGATAATATGAATCATTTATCAAGATAGGCTTCAACATCTTTCGATAGTTACAAAGATACGTGTCTATGTTTTCAAGATGTTTTCGGAATAGTTGTTGTGAAACGTACTCAACCGTGTCTATCTGATAAAACACTTGGTCAAATACTTTCTTATATTTTGCTATAAGTTTTATAGCAGCTTTCTTGTCGTCCTTTACATAGTTCAATTCACTCTCCTTCGGCACTACGCAGCAAAGTCCTTTCCCCAGCGTATAAAGAAGCGTATCAGGAATGAAGCCATTGTAATCTACGTTTATAGCCTTATTGATGAGCAATAAGTTCTTCCAACCATCGTAGTTCAAGATGAAGAACTTTAATTCAAAGGTTTCTTGGTTTTGTTTTTCTTCGGAGTAATTGATTGCCACGGTGACAGTTTCTCCGATTATTGATTTGATTTTCTTCTTTTCGCAAGCAGTCTGAAACGAAAGAACTCCAGCCATAGTATTCTTATCACAAATACCAACTGCCTTGCATTCCATGAAGCTCGCTTTCTTCGCCCACGTCTCGCAGGAGCCTGAGCCGTTCATCATTTCATACTCCGAATGTACCCCCAAGTGTACGAAGTCCATGACTTTTGGCTCGCTCGTTTTACCAAGATACTTGAAGTCATTGAACTCTGGCTTGAATACCAATTCGTTGTAACGGTTTTTGTCTTTCTTGATGCCTGAATAATAGAACTTGCTTCCAAATTCAAACAAGATGTAGTTTACCTTCTTTTCATCCAATATATCAAACTCCTCATCAGATAGGATAAAGGCAAAATCTTCATCAATTATTTTCCCGTCAAACGGTTGAAGGTAAAGGAATGTTCCAACCTCCTCTATGGTAATAATATCGGAGCCATCCAATTCTGACTCCGATACTACCATTTTGTTTTCTTCTAACCACTTTGATAATGTTTCCGTCATAGCTTACCAAGATATTCATGTTCTACTTTCTTAGATAACCTTGCGGCAAAGAAGTTCTTAGCAAGCATAGATATATCCCAATTGTAGCCCATAGCACCTGTTCCGCTATCATCCTCCATATTAGCTTCCAAGACTTCGATTTCAGAAATAGCGGTATGACGTGCTACATCTTTCTCGTCAGGAGTTTTGAGAACGGTCATTTTCAGCTTGTATTCCAAATATATCTTCAGAAGTCGGTAAGAGTTATACAGATAAGTAGAAAAGTCTGCTAACTGCTGGATTTCAGCCTCAATCGGCTCTTCTCCCTCCGATACTCGGATAAGGTTATCAATAATGATTTGAAGGTTATATTCAATCTCACGGAAACGGTTGACGGCTACTTCGTGACTGAAGTTGAAATCCATTCTACGTTCTTGAGCTTCGCAATCCTCATACATATTCCCGATAACGTTTCCACCTCCTCTTTTCTCGGCATACAAGTCGCTCATAGTTTTAGCAATCTTGTTCCATTCATAGATATGAAGGCTTTGAGAGTTATGAGTTTGCGTTCCAAGTTCTACGCCCAACGCACCCGCCATAAGCTCGGTCAAGAAACTGAATTGGAAGATATTTGTCGGCAATCCCCAATGAAGGTCATTACTTCGGTTTCCGATAGTCGTGATGAGTTTCCCTTCTCTTATCTTCAACATCACTATGTCGTTACACGGAATGTCTTTGGTTTTGTATCCCAAGTCAAAGTTTGGATTCCAAATCTCCATAACTACCTGACGGCTGTTTGGATTTTCAGATAAGATTTTGATAGCATCAATTACTTGGTCATACCCCTTACTTGCGTCCAAGTTATCTTTTACAAACTTGTCTTCGGTGCGAATGCCCCAATGACGTAACCGATAACCATAAGGAGCGTGAAACGTTTCACCATCATCCGAAAAGTCTGCCATCTTCTTATTGAACAAAGTCAAGAAATGAACATCTTTTCTTCCCATTGCTATCCACATCGCTTCAGCCAACAAAAAGAACACATTTATATCACGCTCATAACCTCCTACACATCTACGATAAGGATTGGTCAACTGCGTCTTAAAATCAAGCACCTCCTTAACTTCTCCGTCACGGCTCGGCTCGTAGTCCTTCTGGGTGAACAGGTAGTAATTGATAGCAGGGTACAACGCTGCAAAGGTCTCTGTTTTTGCTACTCCCAACTCAGGAACGCAAACATTGTTACTCGGAATATTCATATCAATCATTTATTTGAAAATTTCTTTTTCGTTCTTTCTCCCTTATTAACTATGGGAGAAAAAGAAAAGGAGAACGGCTCAACACGCTCTCCTTCTTCTCTATTGCTTACCAATCAGGTTTATTTCTTCTTGGTAGTCTTTTTGGCAGGAGCCGATTTTGAAGCAGCTTTCTTTTTCGGAGCTGGTGCTTCATCTTCTTCCTCATCGTCCTCCTCTTCTTCTTCGTCATCTTCCTCAACTACCTTTTTCGCAGCTTTCTTAGCAGGAGCAGCTTTGGATGCTTTTTTCTTTGGAGCTTCCTCCTCTTCTTCGTCATCCTCATCTTCTTCCTCCTCAGGCTCCTCTACTTTGGTTGATTTCTTGGCAGGTTTCTTTTTGTCCAAGTTCTCTTCCATCTTCTTGCGGTTTTCGCCCAGCTTCTTGTCGATTTTCTGAACAGTAGCCGTAATATGCTCCATGAGGTCGGTGATGATTTCGATTGCTTCATCAAGAGTAATACCCTTAATAAGCGGTGCTCCACTCCAGCAAGGCTCGTAGTCAATGCCTGCTTTGTCCAGTACTTCGGTCTGTTTCGTGAAGGTCAACAGATACAAGTTACACTTGATAGAGCCGTCAGCCTGTTTTGAACAGTTCTCGATAAGAACCATAGAACGCTGAGAGTTTTTGCCTTTGTGCTTGATAGTTACGCCTGCACTTGCTACCCAAGCATATGCGTATTCACTTTCAGGGAACAACTTCTTCAACGGTGCGAACGCTTTGCGGTCATCTTCGTTGTTCTTCGGGTCAAGTTTCGTCCCACGTTTGCCGGCAGCAGGTTTTGTTTCCTTCTTCTCCGCTTTCTTTTCAGACTTGGCAGGAGCCTTCTTGTCTTCTTTCTTCGGAGATGCTTTTTCAGCGGTTTTCGTGCTTGCCTTTGACTTCGGAGCAGGCTTCTCGTCCTCTTCCTCTTCTTCGCCAACTTCGGCACGGATAAGGTCACGAATATCATCGTCAGTCATAGACTTCTTAACGGTGATGTCCAACTCGTTGTCCTTGATGTAGGCTTTCAGAGCCGTTCTGTCCATGTCGTCCAAGCCATCGTCTTCAGCTTCATCTGAATCATCCTCTTCGGTTTCTTCGTCATCCTCCTCTTCTTCCTCAGGCTCTTCAACCTTTTTAGAAGCCTTCTTGGCAGATTTCTTCGGTTTTTCTTCTTCCTCCTCTTCTTCAACTTCCTCAGCCAATTCGTCATTTTCTTCCTCTTCGGTCTGTTCCTCGTCATCGCCTGAGTTGTCGTCCTCTACGAAGGATTCAGCAATGTCCAGAAGGGTATCAGTTTCCTCTTCTTCCATGCCTTCAATTCCGTTTTCTACCAAGATTTCAAGAAGTTTCTCACGTGCTTCTTCTTCGTTCTTTGCGTTAATTTTTAACGCCTTCACTCTTTTTGCTGTTGCTGCATTCATTTTCGTTGCCATTGCTTTTACGATTTTAATGATTACTATTTATTTGTTAAAACTGTTTTCGTTACTCTTCATCGAAACTGTAAGTTGAAAATACTTTCTTTTGTTGTAGCAATTCGTTACCATATTTCTGAATCAAGTAACTCTTTTGTAAGTCTATTATATCTGCTACTCCAATTGGTTCATCGCCACTGTCCAAGATTTCCTTTCTTGCTCGTTTCTCTGACTCGTTGTTAAAGTAAACTTTGTTAAGAATTTTTGTATTGTAACCTCGCAAGAAAAGTGAAAATATAACTCTTTCTTTGCCCGTCAATCCTTCCAACAAATCTACTCCATTAAGTACGAACTTGTTCACTTCAGGAGAAATTTGTGTATCTCCTTCGATACCATAATCAAAATTGATTTCATCAATTCTTGTTTTGTAGTTCTCTCTACTTATATACTTCATAAAATCTCTGGACTTGTTAGAACAAGCAGCTTCCAAATAAAATCGGATTGGTACTGGCTTTGACGCTTCGTTTCTCCGATATTTGGCCCATCGCCTGCCGTATGATTTTATGGAAGTAAAGATTTTCAAGCGGAACTCCTGAACCAAGTCCTCAAATTCAAAGGACAGTTCTTCATAGGAGAATATCTTGGATGCGTACTTCTTCGCAAGATACTCATATCTATGGTAGAGCTTTTCTGACATTTTCATCTTTTGTCCCATGCGATTTACAATTTAATTTACAATTCTGATACGAAGGTAAGGACAATTTTTCAAACGGCAAAATAAAATCGAAAAAAATTTTTGGGTTTGCCCAAAGATTTAACTTTTGTTAAGCAAAACCCCAGACAAACCCAATGATTTATTGGATAAACAACAAATTATATTTTCTACAATATTCGACATACATCGTCTTTATTCGCATCTTCGTATTCTTGTAACTTTGCGGAATAAAGTGTCAATGTTCCATCGGACTTAACTTGGTCCAAAATCCATATACCTCCCTTGAATGAAAACTCATTACCGATAGCGTAATAATTCTCAACATCAAGCTCGTTCAATTCAAACTTAGGTTTACCAAGTTTATCAAACAGCTCGCTCCGTACCTCTTCTAATTTGCTGGAGCTATTCAAAATGCTATCTAAACGGTTGCGTTTAGCAATATCGTTTATTTTCTTAGCTTTATGCTCCATAACCCTTTGATAATATGACTTATCTTTTGGGTTGTAATATATCTTCTTTCTGAATTCAGCAATCAAATACTCTTTCTGAATTACCAAAAAGTATTCTGCTACCGATAGGTTTCTTGTTTTATGTTCCATACTCATCACTTCTTTAATTTGCCAATTACATCCTCATTGAACTCTCTCGGTTTCTGAAGGTGGGTAAAAACTTCCAACGCTTCTTGTTCCGTACATTCGTCAATATCCTTCTTTGTAGTATATGTAATACTTGTAACGAAGTTATTTTCAAGTTCCAAACCGTACTTTTTGATGTCTTTGATAGCGTCAAAATCATATAACAATATGACATTTGTGACTCCTTTCAACATTAACTTTTTCGATTGCTCTGGACTGATTTTCTTCCCGAATGTACAAACGCATTTTATTTCCTCGTTATCCCATAGATGAAGAACTTTGTCAACTGCTATCTTGTCAAAAATTCCTTCTACTAATATAACGGTTGTAGTATTCTCTGTTATCTCGTCATAACCAAACAAAAGCTCGGAAAACTCCGTACCAACGCTGTTATTGTATCTTAATCGGTCTTTTGGAACTTTCTTCGCTCCGTACCTTCCCAAAAAACCTCGTATCTTTCCACCGTCATAAATTGGTATCAAAACATAGTTTTGGTATTTACGATACAAATCAGTAGCTCCTATATTATAACGCTTACAATCAGCAGGAGTTATTCCACGCCCCAATAGGTATTTCGTGCTTGCTACGGACACTTTCCACCCCACAGGCATCTTTATAACAGGTAGCTCCTTTAACGTCACCTCATCCTCCTCTATGCTTTCCGCAACGATACTCCGAAGGCTCTGAATAGTCTCCCGAATTTCAACCGTTGCTCCTCCTAACAGATAGGTTTTATCCAGCTGTTTGAGTAGTTTATAAATACTTCCATACTCACCGCACTTCTTACAATCCCAGAGCTGAGTTTGACGTGAAATATAAAAATGCTTCTCCTTACCGCAAAAAGGACAATCGCAAATGTATTGTCCTCTTCGGTTTAACTTCGGATTGATTAACAAATCACGAAGGTCAGTATCATCAATCTTCCTTGTTGCTCGTTTCATATTCATCCCAATCTGTATTCAATGTACGCTTTCTATCATAAAACCTTGCGTATGCGAAATTATTACAAATATGTATTGGGTCTCCATTCTTATAGTCTCGGAGCTTATCAGTATGAAGTCGCATAATCTCTTCTTTGGACTCATCCCTCGTTTGATTGATTGTAATGAAAATATCAAAAGGTCTGATTTTTCCTTTATCCTCCGAAAGTTGAGCACGGGTGATTACAAACTCTGGGTCATTCTTCTGCTCCTCTCCGATACTACTTGATTGAGTAGCGGTATGAACTACGGCATTGAACTCCATAGCAAGCATCTTCATACCCTTCGCAAGTTTTGCTTGTCTGAAACGCTCCTCGTGAGGTGTATAGTTATGACCATCGCCTACTTCTAACAACTCCAAATAGTCTATTATGATAACGTCAATCTTACCATAAGTTTTTTCCATTTCCTTGACCTCTCTCCGAATATCGGGCAAGGTCTTAGCATTGAATGTTTCTTCAGAGCTTACAATGATATCACTCTTTCGGAGCTTCTTAATAATACGCTTGGTCACCTCCATCTTCTTGGCGGTAATGTTACCAAGTTTCACATCTTGGTAAAGCGTACCTGTCCAAGCGGCATCGTATCGGTTCAAACATTGTTCCTTCGTACCTTCTAACTGAAAGTGAGCAACTCTGAAGCCTTGTCGGGCAGCTGATATGCCTACGGAAACCAACACCTGACTTTTACCAGCTCCTGAATCTCCCAACCAAAGAACGCACTCACCAGTTTCTGGGCCACCGTTATCACCGCCCAACCGATAATCTATTTCATCAATACCAGTCGGTATCTTATAACGAAACTGCCAATCATCGCTCCTCCTTTTTGCTTGACGTTCGGCAAAGTCTCCGAATACGGTTTCAAACTTAGCAGACTGAATGGAAAACTTGGAAAAGTCCTCAGCGTATTTGACGAACATATCCCAAGATTGCTCTTTCTTTCCTTGGTTGTATAAATCAGCAATCTTGTCGTTAGCTTCCAAAAATTTCATCTTCTTGATGAACTTCTCGAAAGTATCAACAATCATCTCATGACCGCCCTGCTCATCAATCTCTACATCGGATATTTCTTCAAGTTTCTCTAATACATTTTCATCATCTTGGAATTGTTGCTGAATCTGACCGATAGTCGGAACTTTCCCTGTTCGGTCGTATCTTTTTGTAACCCATTGCCACAGCTTCTTCTCGCTTTCAATTTGCAAATAAGAGAATTTCAAGTATTGTCTAACAATTTCAAATACTGTTCTTTTCTCTAACGCAGCCGCAAGAAGCTCAACAACGAAGTTACTTGCTAATCCATCATTTTTCGCCATAACCTCTTTTTACATATATTTTTGGATACTCCTTTTTCAGAAGCTCCTTACATTCGTTTTTGAATTTACAAGTTGCACATTTAGAACTCTTATGAAAATACAGAGTTGTATTTGCTATGCACCATAAAAACCCTCTGTTGGTATTATGGTAGGCTGCTTTGAATTTCTCCTCCGCAGGTCTGATAGTAGATATTAACGCTGGTATTTCAGTTTTCTTCTTTATTACATTGATTTTATGGTCTTTCTTCAGTCCAATCCTTGTAATGTATACATTAGTGTCTATATCGTACTTTTTCCACCTTGATATGGCGGTTTTTCCGAACACCCAATTGAACCTTATTTCTCGTGAATAGTCCTTCTTTGCTCCTGAATTAAACCAAGATTGAATACCATATTCGCAAAACTTCCTTACAAACTCTTCTCCGATAAGGTCAGAGAAAGTGTCCATGAAGTTATCCCAACAAGCCGTATCGGAGTTATTACATTTGTAATTAACTTTCCTTTTGGAAACTTGCTCCAATAACTCCACGAACGTATCTACTGCATATCTGAATAGCCTTTGTCTGCGGCGAACCACTTTATTGTCCATCTTTTAATCGTTTCTTTCCAATCGTCAATCGAAGTATCCAATATGCCTACTCGCTTCTCACCGATAGCTCCGATATAAGTGTTTAACCTTGTTTCAGAGTGTTCGGAGAAATAAGCGTCATACAAATCAAAGAAGTCAATTATCAGGCTTCGGCTCTTAGTTTTTGTTGCTCCCAATACACGTCCTTTCTTCTGAATAGTGTTAGCGTCCTCCAAACCTCCGTCCACGTTTATCATGACTTCAACCTGCGGAAGTGTAACGCCCTTCTTGAAGATATTTGACGCTAAAAGAAAACCACCTTCACCTTCCAAGAACTCCTCTTTTGCTCGCTCACGCTCCTCGCTGTCATTCTCTCCGCTGATAAAAGGTATTCCCGAAAGACGTTCCACCCTGCGTCCATGCTCTACGCTTTGGAACAACACAAGCGTTTTGAGGTTCAGCTCTCGGAGTATTCCGATAACCTGCATCAGTAGATTGTTACGAAGTTTTGATTCAAATATCAACTCTCTTCGATAGCCGTTGTAATCATCCGCTTCAATGTCGTACTCAATATCATTATGGTCAATGAGTAGCATGAACACCCGATAGTCTGACAATACCTTCCTTTCTCTCAATCGCTTCTCGGTTATCGTATAAACAACATCACCACTCCATTCTTTGAGCTTCAAGTTCTGAACCAGCGTACCTGTTCGATACGGAGTTGCTGAAAGACAAAGCTGGTATTCCAATTGCTTAGCTTTCTTATAGGTCTTGAGCTTCGCATCGGAGCAGTTATCATGTATCTCGTCAATACAAAGAAACTTCAATGTTTTGAAATACTTATCAAGCTCCCTTTTCTTGACCTTGTCTTTACATCGGGCAGAGAACGTAGATTGTATGGTTTGAATCATTCCTACAGTTACACGCTTGCCAGTGTCAATCTTGCCAGTGTCAATCTTGCCAGCTTTGATTTCTCCTACCTCTATACCACCATACGGCTGAAAATACTCCTTGATATCATTTACAGCTTGATTAAACAGCGTTGTGTTATCGGTAAGGAATAAGAAGTTGCCGTCATCACTATTCAAGAAAATACGCAATATCTCGGAAGCAATGAAGGTCTTTCCTCCTCTGGTCGGTACGACTATGATTCCAAACCTCCTCCGATAAAAAGCCTCAACCGCTTTGCGCTGGTGAATATATTTTCCCGACATTCGGTTATCTATCTCCACGCCTTCGGGCAAAGCAAAATCATAGTCTGAAATCTGATATGAAAGGTTATGAACTCGGATATACTTTTCCAACGTAGGCAACATGCCTATTTTGAAAGTGAACTTCTTTTTGTCAAACTTCTCTATTTTTGACGAATAGGCAAAAGGGTCAGGGTTGCGAAAAGTCAATGCCTTTGCAACATGCCTTATCCCATTCTTGCTCGATAGCTTAAAGGAATATTCAAAATTGTTAATCCTCGTTACTGTTATTTCTACTGCCATGTCCATTTCTTTCTGCTATCATCTTCTGCTCACGGTCATAGTCTTTCCTCAACTGAGAAATTGTATAATCTGACGGAAAATGACAAATTATCTTATAGTGACCAACTTTCTCGGTCTTTTCAAGATAATATCTGCCTGTCGCCATATTGCGTGCGCAATCCAAAGTAGTAGATGAAAAATTTGCTACTGTGCCTTTCTGGTAATGGTTGATTGTCTTACCAATCTCGACAAGTTCTTTCTCAACTTGATTAAGAATTTCTTGCCTCGTTATCTCCGTTCCAATAGGCTTGCTATTGACATAATCTCGGAAGATACTCCAAACTGTTTTCTTTGCTTCCATAAATTCAATATTACTTGGGGTGTTAGGATACAGAGAATGTTGCCCCCTCGCTCCCCCCTTTGTTAAACATCTGTTACAAATTACTTGGGTATGATAGTCGGCAGTTGTCAGAAGTTACCCCTCAGTTACAAGGACAGAGCTGCCTCTTTGGCGTTACTGGTCAATACGTTCACACTCTCGGTATAACTTTGGTGTCTCGTTAATCATCGAAACGATTTACATGCCTGCTCGTGACTTATAATGAAATAGTGATAACTTCCCTTTCGGATAAAAAGAAAGGAGTATCCAATGATGAATACTCCTTTGCTAATGATATGGAACTCTTCTTATAAGTCCATTAACTGAACTGATACGTCAGCCAACTGCATTTCCCAATTACTTGACGGAGAAACGAAGCCTAACTCAGAACATCTGTATAAAGATATTTTGAAATCAGATAAGAATGGCGGAATAACCGTATCAAACTCCACTTCAGCCCAATCTGTATCGACAATCCTTTTAATGATAGCAGGAACTTTTGAACCATTACCTACTTCGCAACAAAGAAGAGCATTGTCATAACTTGTCTTTGTTATTTGCGGAGTATTGGTGAACCATTCTCCAGTTTTATCCGTATTGAATATCAATGGGAATAGTCTCACAACGGCTCTGATTTTGACTGTTCTGTAACCTCTCGCTGAATCAATAGTAAATGAATGAACGATAGGTCTTGGGAAGCCATCACTATCAAACGATAGAGCTACGTGAGTATTTGTAGTCAAATATGGCGGATAACTACGAACATCAGCAGGCATTGATTTCAATACATTGCCTCCGTCAGTCCAACCTCCATCAGTTGTCCAAGTATCAGTAAAACCTCTTGTCGGCAGAAGTTCTTGACCTTCTCTCTTTTGTTTTATTTCTTTTGTTTTGTAAACCTTCGGCTTGCCTCCTTTATATTCAGCCGTAATAGAACTGATATTGAAAGCACCTGATTTAACAGCAATCAATTTTACTTTGTCATATTCAAAGTATTTGCCGTCCAAAAGTTCAATAGTGTACAAACCGTCTTCATACGTAGCAGGAACTTCAACAAACTTTCCTTTTGGTTTCAAAATTCGGCTGAAGAAGTCATAACTGTATCGGTACGGAGTTTTTTGGTTTGTATATGCATATGTAGTTGAAGAACCAACTTTGTTAAGCGTTCCTGCTCCCGATTGTTTATCAGTAGAACTTGTATCAAGAGTCATACAAAGGTAGTAACCACCGCCCATTGTCCAGCTCTTAACTTTTCCCCAATAAGCCATCTGAATAGTTCCGTTTGCTACCTTAGAAGTAGTGAATTTAGTTCCAACGGTTTCGTTGAATCCATCATAAACTTCTTTGGTAACTTGGAACACTGTTCCTGCGTCTCTGACGATACGTTCCCAAGTGCTTTCGTTGTTGTTGTCTTTAACATACCAAGTTATACCTTCAGATGCACCAATCTTAGCATTTAGATAATCAACACCTACTTGGTCAATGATTAACTCAACCAACGCTTTATCCGTAAAGGCAACATTTGTTCCTCTTATGAGATTAACGTATTCATTGTTGTTAGTCTGACCAGTGTAATTTGTAATGATATTGTTCTCATCATTCGGGTCAACCGTTGTACCTTCGTTCAATCGGTCATAATAATCTTCTGAACCGTTGCTTTCATTCAAACTCCTTTCTCCGCAATTTATTTCTTGCCAGAATTGAGCTCTTTGAATATTGTCATCATAATTGACTGAATCAATATCCGTTCCAGCTGTTCTCGGTCTGAAAACCTTTACAACCTTTCTTGGGTTTTTCATCTGAGTGAAGAAGTATAACCACTCAAGCCAAACGAAGGAGTTTGTGCGACTGCCAGGGTGTGAACCGCCCCAAAAACCTTGATAAGCGTGAGACATGATTTGTTCTCCTAACCAGCCTATACCCATATACGGTATTCCCAATTCTTCGGCTCGGCTCTTAAAGTCGCTTTCAACCCAAGGATTGCCGTTTACATGATGAGAAGTGCCCAATATAAGCTCTGCTCCAAGCTGTTTGATATATTCCTGAGCTATCCGAAGCTGTTCAGAATACAAGTCAAGATTTCGTCCGTTAGTGGGCAAATATTCATTACCATTATTAGCTATGGTAATGTAAGTCGGCTTATACTCCGAAGGAATAATGTTGTATGTACTTTGGTCTTTTCTCAGCCTAACGGCTATATCAATTATTCTTTGCCCCGATACTCCGTGATTACCGCATTGCCAATCTATATAATTAGACAATTTGTTAATCCAGCTTTTGAACTTCAAACTGTAAGTTGATTCGCCATAGCTACAACCTGTGAACAAAATCTTATCGGAGTTTTGAACGGTCAAAATCTGTACGTTTTCATCTT
>ENA-OROX01000099-OROX01000099.1-human-gut-metagenome-genome-assembly--contig:-NODE-99-length-83705-cov-5.934895_pt1 | contig 83705 bp, 125 predicted proteins | sample MGYA00242133_ERZ509058 | MGnify/ENA primary metagenome ERZ509058 (study PRJEB26280, sample SAMEA2338751) | human gut metagenome | biome: human gut; feature: human-associated habitat; material: faeces...
CTTTTTATATGCGGACGGTAAACTGGAAAAGACAAGCAAATCACTTCCGTCTTTATCGTGGTACCGCATCCTTTTGGAAAGAGAAACATGGGAGCCCTATGCTGTTTACTATCAAAAACTTCTTTCCGGGATAAAATGTTTTCCGGTTGTCTCAGATAAGAAAGAAAAAGAGGGGATTTCTTTTGAGGATTCATGGGGGATGTCCCGCAGTTATGGGGGAAAACGGCTCCATGAGGGGACGGATTTAATGCCACCGAAAAATCAAAGAGATACGTTTGCTGTTGTAAGTGTCTGTGATGGTGTTGTGGAAAAAATCGGATGGCTGGAATTAGGCGGCTACCGCATTGGGATCCGCAGTAAAACGGGCACTTATTTTTATTATGCTCATCTTTCTTCCTATGCGGAGGGGATGAAACAGGGAAAGACTGTGAAAGCAGGCGATCTGTTAGGGTATATGGGAGACAGTGGCTACGGAAAAGAGGGAACGGTTGGAAAGTTCCCGGTTCATCTGCATTTTGGAATTTACTTTACGATGGGAGACAAAGAATTCAGTGTGAACCCGTATCCAATTCTAAAGGCGATGGAAAAGCCTCTTTCCACCGCACGGTTTTTGTGATAAACTTAATTTGTGTGTAAAAAGCATGATTTGAGAAAGGAAAGAAAATGATGTACGAAAAATGTACCTTGGGATATCTTACGAAGCGTAAGAAAGCAGAAATTTTATGGATTGTATTTTTTGTAGTGCTTGGCGTTGCTATTTTTTTGACCGGATACTTGTGGAGTGGTGTGCGCGCAAATATCTTTACCGTAATGGCGGTGTTACTTGTGCTTCCGGCGGCGAAACATCTGGTTGCGCTGATTGCGATGTTTCGCAAAAAAGGAGTTACGAAAGAGCGGTATGATAAAGTAAAAGAGGCAGCAGGACAAGCAGTTTTGTATACCGATTATGTATTTACCTCGACGGAAAAAATTATGCATCTAGATTTTTTACTTGTGAAAAACGGTAATGTTCTTGGTGTGATTGCGAAGTCCAAACAGGATGTGCCGTATTTGAAACAATATTTGACGGATGTCGTGAAAAAGACGGCACCGTCGTATCATGTGCGCTTGTTTGAGTCGGATGAAAAACTGATTTCACACCTGCAGCGCTTAACGCAGGAAGAAGCGTCAGAAAATTCGGAAAAATCACTGGTGGATTATTTACATTCACTTGCGATGTAGTGGAGAAGACGATGAGAGAGGTAACGATTGGAGCAAAGGAAAGCGGACAGCGTTTTTCTAAGTTTCTGGAAAAGTATTTCAAAGAGGCGCAGACAAGCTTTTTGTATAAAATGCTGCGAAAGAAAAATATTAAACTAAATGGCAAAAAGGCAACGGGCAGTGAAATGCTGCAAACGGGCGATAAAGTAACTGTGTATTTTTCAGATGAGACCTTTAAGAAATTTCGCGGAGAGACTAAAAAAGTGGTTTATCCAATAACGGACTTGGATATTGCTTATGAAGATGAGGATGTCCTGATTGTGAATAAGCCTGCCGGTATGTTGTCTCAAAAGGCGAAAACTCAAGATGTTACACTTGTAGAATATATACTTGGTTATTTACAGAAAAAAGGTGAGTGGTCGCCGAAAGACAGTCTGAAACCGGGGATTTGCAACCGGCTTGACAGGAATACAAGTGGTCTTGTGATTGCAGGGAAAAGCCTTCGGGGCCTGCAAAAAATGTCGGAGCTTTTAAAAGACCGAACGATGGATAAGTACTATCTTACAATTGTGGAAGGTGTTATGAAAGAACCTTCGGTTGTCCGCGGATATTTAAAAAAGGATGAACAGACAAACCGGGTTCAGATTTTTTCGGAAGACGGAGAAGACCGCGTGTGGATTGAGACCGGGTATGAGCCGTTACGCACCAATGGCACAGTAACACTTTTGAAAGTGAAACTGGTGACGGGAAAGACGCATCAGATTCGCGGACATCTGGCATCTTTGGGACATCCGCTTTTGGGGGATGTGAAATACGGTGCAGCAAAGAGAGCGGATATGAAACATTATTTTTTGCATGCGGAAACATTGTGTTTTCCTGAAAATATGGGAGAACTTAAAAATCTTTCAGGCAGGGTAGTGACGGCAAAAGAGCCGGTTTACTTTGCGAAAATGATTAATAAACAATTTGGAAAGTGAGGAAAAAACATGAAACGTGCAGTGATTTTATTTGCAGAAGGATATGAAACCGTGGAGGCGCTTTTAGTCGTTGATTTACTGCGCCGGGGCGGTGTGGAAGTGACGATGGCTTCAATTACAGAAGATGAATTTGTGAGAAGCTCACATGGCGTAAATGTTGAAATGGACGCTGTTTTAGGAGAAGTGGATGTACTTGATTATGACGCCATCATTCTTCCGGGAGGAATGCCGGGAACCATTAATTTGGGTGAAAGCGATGCAGTCAGAAAGGCAATTCTTGCTATGAATGATGCCGGAAAAATTGTTGCAGCCGTGTGTGCGGCCCCCGGAGTTCTTGGTAAATATGGTTTGTTAGAAGGAAAGACGGCATGCAGTTTCCCACAGCATGAAAAGAATTTGATTGGTGCAACGGTAGTTCGTGAGCCGGTCGTTGTTGACGGTAATATTGTGACAAGCCGCGGTCTTGGAACAACGATGGATTTTGGTTTGAAATTATTGGAGCTGCTTGAGGGAAAAGAAAAGTCAGACGAAATTGCACATAAAACTGTGTACCGGGAGAAAAATTAATGGCAACCTGGAATTCGAGAGGACTTCGCGGTTCTTTTTTGGAAGAACTTGTAAATATGACAAATGACAAATACCGCTCGCAGAAACTGGCACTTGTACAGAAGGTGCCAACGCCGATTAAACCGATTACGATAGACCAGACAACAAGACATATTACGCTTGCTTACTTTGAACAGAAAAGTACGGTGGATTACATCGGGGTTGTTCAGGGGATTCCGGTATGTTTTGATGCAAAGGAATGTGCGACTGATCGGTTTCCGCTTGCGAATGTGCATGAACATCAGATTCGCTTTATGAAAGAGTTTGAGGAGCAGGACGGCATTGCATTTTTATTGATTTATTTCAAAGCAAAAGATACCTTTATGTATCTGCCGTATGCAAAGTTAGATGAATTTTGGAGACGGATGGAAGAGGGCGGAGCAAAGCATTTCAAATATGAAGAATTAGATCCTGCATATGAAATTTCGACCTATTCAGGAACATTTGTCCATTATTTAGAACAGATACAAATGGACTTAGAACAAAGAGACAGCCGCTAAGCAATTTTTATCAGCAAAGCGGCTGTCCTCTTTTATTTCGCATTTAGGCTGCGATTATTTCATGCTCTCTTCCTGTTTCTTAATCATCTGACGAACCATCTCGCCGCCTTTGAAATTTGGAATGTTGAAAAAGGCGAAAATGCGTTGTTTTCGGTACATAGAGGATTTTTAATTTTCGCATAAATATCTATAAATGACTATATTTTTTAGGAAAATGGTGTATAAATGGTGTAAATATTTTAATACATTGTTTTACACTAAGCAAAGTACGTGATTGTAAGAAAAGAGCATTGTTTCCAATAATACATATGAATAAATTTTGAATGATTTCTGACGGTTTATCCGTCTTTTTTTGGTGTAAGTTTTAATTGTAAGGAGTGATTGATATGTTCAAAGACGAGATTCTTGAAATGATTTTTAGCGAAAATGAAATGCAGAAAATACCTATTGGAACGCAGGCTACAGCCGTTAGCGTGTTTGAAAATGTTATTGGTAAAATAAGAAAGGAGAATCCGGATGCAAAATTATCAGAACTTTTATCCGATGAATAATGGATATGTTCAAAATCCATACGCAGAAAGAATGAACTTTTTGCAAAATTGTCAGCAGAACTTACAACCGCCTATGCAGAACTCTCAAATGCAGGCAACATCACAACAGACAAGTTTTATTGGAAAAGTTGTTGATAGCATTGACGTTGTAAAAGCAACAGACATTCCGATGGATGGGAATATATATTATTTTCCAAAAGCAGACGGAACAGAAATATTTGGAAAACAATGGCTTGCAAATGGAAGAACTCATATTTTGATTTTTAAACCAGTTTTAGATACAGAGCCTAACAATCCGACACAGGACAACACAAAAAGTCAAATAGGCATATCAGAAGAGGTCACAGAAGTAATTATGAAAAGATTCGATGAGTTAGAAAACAAAATCTCTAACTTGGAATCGTCTTTGACTAAAACTTCGACTAAATCTTCAACTAGAAACACTAAATCTTCGACTACGACTAAAAAGGAGAGTGATACAGATGCTTAATCCAATTAGTTTTATGAAAGCAATGAGAAATCCACAGAAATTTTTAGAAGAAATTACAAAAAACAATGAAGTTATGAGTAACCCTATGGCGAAAAATGCTATTGAGATGTATAGAAATGGAGATTCAAGAGGATTACAGGAATTTGCAGAAAACGTCTGCAAAGAAAAAGGAACTACACCGGATGAAATAAGAAAATCAATTATGCAAAGATGCAATTTACGTTAGTACATTTTGGGTTGTGCGCTTAAAACTAGTTTCCCATTTGTAAATAAAACAATGGAGGTAAACAAAATGTTTAACGGAAATTCACCTAGTCTTGCCGATATTGCGGCAGTGACAGGAAACAACAAAGACGGCTGGGGCGATGGAAACGGCTGGTGGGTCTTGATTATCTTGTTTGCTATTTTTGGCGGATGGGGTAATGGATTTGGCGGCGGTTACGGCAACGGCGGTGACAGAGCATCCGTTCCTTGTGCTACACAGGCAGATGTTAGAGCCGCAGTAGACCAGCAGACGCTTATTAGCAAACTCGACCAGCAGACATACGGACTGGCAGACAGTAACTATGCGCTGAACAACACAATCAACAGCAATTTCAGAACTCTTGATAACTCAATCTGTACGCTTGGTTTTCAGAACCAGCAGGGATTCAATGACGTATCTCATCAGATTTCCGACTGCTGCTGTGCAACAAGAGAAGCTATTCAGGGCGTGAATTACAACATTTCAACGCAGACAAACGCACTCCAGAACTCTATGTGCAACAATACAAGAGATATTATCGACAATCAGAACGCAAACACAAGAAGCATCCTTGACTTCCTTGTAAACGACAAATTGTCTACTTTGCAGACTGAAAATCAGAACCTTAAATTGGCGGCTTCACAGTCAGAGCAGAACCAGTATCTTGTAAGCCAGTTGCGACCTACTGCCGTACCAGCTTACATCACTTGCTCACCTTACCAGTCCGCTTATGGAGTAGGTCTTAACAATGGTTGCGGTTGTTGCTAATACACAGAAGAACCAAAACAAAATATAAGAAAAACTCGCCGAACTAGGCTGATTATTACTCTATGGGATAGGTCTATGGCTTATCCCATATTGATTTTTAGGAGGTAGATTATGAGTAATTGTAAAAACGTATGCAGACTTTGCAAGAAATTGATTATAAGTCAGGCAGTAAATTTTACTGCCGGTACTGGTCTTGTTATCCAAATCCCGGAAGGAAGTTATAACGATGGTTCAAAATATTGCATTGTTGTGGCGCAGAACATTCCGGCAGAAACAACAATTTCTGCTCCGGTATATATCCAGATTGGAACTGGAGCGGTGCTTTACCCATTGACAAAATGTGATTGTACGCAGGCAACGGCTTGTAGTATCAGAACAAGAACAAAGTACAGTACAAGAGTTGAAACCACGTCAAATAGCGGGGTTTTCAAATTGCTTGGAAGAATTGCTTGCGCTCCAGACAACAGATTAAATGCAATAAACGGTGATGGAACTCTTGTTACAACCGGTGGAGGTGATCGAGATGGATATTAAAAGAATGCATTGTATGATTGAAAAACTTTCCGAATGTGCCAAAAGCGAAATGGAATCTGGAATCGAAAATGTTGATACTTGCGAAATGGGAAAAGTAGTAGACATGATGAAAGATTTGTCGGAAGCAATGTACTACAGAACCTTGACAAAGTCAATGGATGAATCAACATCGGAAGAAACGCTTGAAATGTTTGAGCGTTACGGAGACGGAAGAAGATTTTATGACAAATACCGATACGCTGACGGAAGATTTGCTCCGAAAGGACGTGGAACGTACCGTAGAGGATATGACGAACCATACTACCATATGACGCCGGAAATGTACCGGGAACATAACCCGGAATGGTACAGAGATATGGATAAACACAGAGACGGTCTCATGTATTACACTGATACCGGAATGGATAAAAACATGAAGATGAGAGATTCCAGAGAGGGCAGAAGCGGAATGAGCCGTATGTCTTATATGGAATCAAAAGAAATGCACAAAGCAGATACACCGGCAGATAAACAGTACAAAATGAAAGAGTTAGAAAAGTACATGGGTGAATTATCAAAAGACATTACGGAAATGATTGCAGATAGTTCGACGGAAGAAAAGAATTTACTTAAAGCAAAAATGCAAACATTATTGCAGAAGTTTTAACAAAAACGAATTAAAGGGGCGTAATTGCCCCTTTTTGATTGGAGTGGTTAAATTGTATACTATGAATGGTTTTGTTTGGAATATAGTAACAGTATCACCGTATAGCAATATGCTACAAAGAAGTGACGGAAGTTATACTTGCGGAATGTGCGATAGAAATAATCAAACAATTTATATATCAAATATTTTGCGTGGCGGTTTTTTACGCAAAGTTTTGCTACATGAGATATGCCATAGCGCAATGTTTTCATACGGAATTGATATGACTTTGGAGCAGGAAGAAATGTTTTGCGACTTTTTGGCAACATACGCAGATGAAATAATTAGCATAACAAACAATGTATTCCAAACATTAAGAACTGCATTATAGACAAATATAGTCAAATATGATAATATACAATCAAAAATAAAAGAGGAGGGATTGCTCATGGCTTTGATTAAATGTCCGGAGTGCGGGAAAGAAATAAGTGATAATGCAAACAAATGTCCAAATTGTGGAAATCCCATGTATGTAAAAAAGAAACATTCTCCGCTTGGAATAGTCAGTGCAGTAATGTGCGGAATATCAATATTATTTCCAACACCGGGATATTCTACGATACTTGCCGTTCTTGCTATGTTACTGGCGATAATTGATTTAGTAAGGCAGGGGAAGAACAAATACATTATTGATGATTGGGTTGTTATTGTGATTGGTTTGCTAAATATTTTTGTTTTTAGGTTTTTGATAAAATAGAATGAGGGGAAAATATGTGGAAAAGACTTTTGATAGTTATTTTAATTTGCGTTATATTCTTAGCAGTTTTTTATTTTGGCAGGTCATGCGTGATTGTGTATGATACTGGAGATAATATGCAGAGAGTAAATGAAATGCTTGATAACTAGATTTATTGGATAGAGACAGTATAATTTTATATTGTCTCTATTTTTTTGCATTTAGGGGTTGACTTATGTGCGTACATAACTTATAATGATTTATGCAAGGACATAAGTAGAAAGGAGATGATAATTTGTCACCAAGAACTGGTAGGCCACCATTACAAGACGTTTCCAGAACAGAAAAACTCAACATCAGATTAACAAAGCAAGAGAAACAAGATATTGAGTATTGTTCAGGAAAATTAAATCTATCAAGGACTGATACGATAATAAAAGGAATTGGACTTGTAAAAAAGGAAATTGAAAAATAAAAGAGTTGAAAAAAATTGCAAAAAGAATAGAATCAAAATCGAAGTAAAGATTAGAAGAGGTGATATAAATGAATAACAAAGCAATTTGTAGGAAAACAGATGAACATTTTACCAAGGGTAAGGAATATGAATGCACATCAGCATATGCAAAATATGAAAGTGCAGTTGTAGATATTATTGACAACAATGAAGAATTTGTCACAGTTGAAATAAATGATAAAGATTTTCAGTTTATTTTCAACTAAGAAAGAATGATTTACTTGGAAGATTGAAAGAGGTGATATAAAATGAAAATCCCATATAGCGATAAGACAAACGAAGAATTATCACTGATTTATAAAGATTATGTTGTTTCAAAAAATGAAGGAATAAGATGTGAAAGTTTTGTTCCTTATGCAAAAGAAATCAAAGAAAATATAGGTGGAGACTTTACTTTAGCTGAAGCAATTAGACTGGCAAAGTTAGATTTTTTTGAAGAAGTATGTAATAGATTTTTATAAGTAAATGACGATTTCTTTGCAGGAATTAGTTGCAAGGAAGAAAAATAAGAAATAAATAAGAAATAGGAGCCTAAATTATGGAAAAGGCTCCTACTTTTTTGTCTAATTGGCAACCGGGGGGGGAGAAATAAATGGTTGCCGTATTATATTGGCTTTAGACCTTTACAGTGTACCATACAATCAGATGATACACAAATGGTTTTTTAATGCGTTCTCAACACGTTTTTCACTGATACTGATATATCTTTGCGTTGTCGAACTGGATGAGTGCTGTAGCAGGTGACGCACCAGTTCAATATCATAATCGTTATTTAGATACATTTCCGTAGCATAGAATTTCCGGAAACTGTGAGTTGATATTCCGTCAATTTCAAAGAAATCTGCTACGATTTTCAATTGTTTCTGTACGGCTCTTTCGCTGATTGGAAAGATTCTTGCGGTTGGTGCAATGCCGTTATCTGTGGTGTACTGCTTTAAGAACTGGAATAATTCAGTTGGAACCGTGAAGTTTCTTCCCTTGCCGGTTTTCTGCTCGATAATATCCAGATGATAGCGACCGCTCTCGTATACCACGTCTGAAAGCGTAAGGTGCAGTATATCAGAGATTCTAACTCCGATGTTTGCTTGCACTACCAGTAATGTAGCAAGCCGTTTGTTTGGCTTGAATACGTGTTCGCCGTAATTGAAGCCTTTGCGGATTGCGGTTATGATTTCTTTGTAGGTTTCCTTGTCTAATGCTTTTGTCTTTTTGTTCATGATGAACACTCCTTTCTTTTTACGCCCGGTAAGCAAAATATTTTGATACCCCCCTACCTTTCAAATTTTCAAGGTTGGAGAGAGATTTTTTGCGATTTCGGAATTTTCGCCCGATAATGCAAATTTTTTGATACCCCCGGGGTTGCTAATTTTTATAGTTGCATGGTGAATTTTTTCAAATTGATTTATATTAACAGTTTTTGCACTGTTTTTTGCTTTGCTGATTTTAGATACACTAAATAAAGGCTTGCCCTTGTGAGACGTTCCAAGGCTTATATTTTGCCTTTTTATCTCATGAGCCTATAACTATTACTATAGATATATAAAATCAGTATACGGCTAATATAAAGCGTTGTCAAGGTGCTATGTGTTTTTTACATCCAAAACAAACCGGAATACATCCGGCAGGGGAAAAACAATCTTTTGTTTTTGGTATCGCAAACACACCGCCGGAGATTTGCGAAAAACAAAACGGCAGCAGGGCGCGCCCACCAAAAGCAGGCAGAGCGCACGACAAAAAGCCGGAACGCATCCGGCTAATTGTGATAATAAATGTAAATTGATAAATAAAATCCGCGCGGCTCAACCTTTATCCCGGCATAGTGCCTTGACACGTGCCGCCGGATTTCTGCCAGTGTTGCGAATTGTTCCGCCGTTGGTGTTTGTCCTTGGTATGGCGTTGATACCTCCAACGCTTCGCCACCTCCGAAAAGTTTAATTTTTTCCGGATTATAACCGGATTTCTCTAGCCATTTTTGCAATGATTTAACCATGTCACCGCCTCCAATCTTTTAGTTTTCTCCAATATAGCGAAAAGAAACCGCCGGAAAACCGGCGCGCATCTTTTGCGGTTGTATCTCTTATAGTGCAAGAAATTCTATAAAATTGTTATAATTGTTTACTGGTAAATTGCTATATTTCTCGGCTCCCTCTTTTGTTATAAAATGATAACCAAAAACGCCCGGCGTCGTGTTTATGTTGTAAAATTTGGCAATTTCCAGAATTTCTTCATATGTCGGAATTGTCAACTTTCCAATAGTTCCGACAATAACGCCGTTTTTCGATTCTCCTATTTTTGTAAAACATCCAGCTATTTTTTTCATAAAATAACCACCTTCCTATTTTTTGTTTTATCCCTCAAAAGGGAAAAGCAAGCCGGGGAATCGAACCCCGGTAAACGCCGCCGCTTGCCTACGCAATTGCTACAAGTGTATCATTTCGCATTGTTCGCGTGTATTCTTTTCCGCTCTCGTCGGATATAATGACACATTTAACGCTTTTCCCGCTCTTGGTAGGCTCAACGCTTTTTATTGTCTCTGTGTAACCAAAATTCCAAATTGTAACCATTCCCGGCTTAAGTTCGACCGCTGGAATTGCATTTTTCTTCTCATAAATTCCTTGTAATTTAATTGTAGCCATATAATCAACCTTCCTTTCATTGTGCGCCCTGTCTCATCAGTGGCAAGGTTGCAATCCTACGCCAGACCGCCGCGCGGGCGGTTTCGACTATTTCAATAACTCATTTATTTTATTTTCATAAGTTGCAATCAATTTTTTGTTGCAACTTATTTTTTTCAGCTTAGAAAGTTGTTCTACGAGCCGGCTTTTTATATACTTATGCCACTTTTCAAACTCTTCCGGGCTGTGCTGTTCCTTGCTTGCTACACCCTCAATATAAAATTGTATATCTTGGTCTATTAGAGCCGTAAGGCTTTTAACTGATACAAACATATCAATACCCCCCTTCTTTTTCGACATATGCGAAAAAATTAGCTTCCTCGGAGTGGTAAAGGCGCTTTATTTTGTCCGCATCCTTGCACGCTTCCAAGGCGTCAGCGTCTACCACGAAAAAACGTTCTTTCGTTTCTTCTGGCAGACATTTTTTTATAAAGTTTGCGCCGGCTTCCGCTGTGTTAAACTTTGCGACGGTAACAACTTTCGTTGTTCCGTCGTCCTGTGTTTTCTTGTCAATCTTGTAGGCAACCGCCCACGATAATTTATTGATTTTCATTCTTTCCACCTCCTACAATAATGCCGCCAATGCGATAAATTGCGTCTCGCTTAATCGGTCAATAACTACTTCTCCGCCTTTGTATAACTCGAATTCGTTTTCGTTTGTTCCGAATCCGTTATACTGATTGCAAACGTGATAACCTTTTTTCTCTAATTTTTCAATTGCTTCTTTCATGTCTTGCACCTTTTCGCCAACTGTGTTATAGTTGGCTTACCTTTCTTTTTTGATTGGTGCCGGTGGTCGCTTGGTAGGTGTCACCGGCTTTATTTATTTGTTGATATTATCATACAATATATAAGGCACAAAAACAATATACAAAATACACAAATATAAGGCGCAAAAATTGTGCAATATGTATAAGGCACAAAACAATAAAATATATTGACATATAAGGCACATTATTATATAATAGAAGCAATTAAAAAAAAGGAGGTTTTACACATGGAAGAAAAAAAGACAACGGAATCCCTAAGAAAAGCAGTAAAAAAATATGATAGCAAGTTTGAACGCATAAATTGCCGCTTTACAATAGGAACAAAAGAAAGGATAAAGGCGCTAAATTATAGTAGTTGCAATGATTTTATAAAGTTAGCAGTTGCGGAAAAGTTGGAAAGGGAAGAAAAAATTTTGAAATAAGGCACAAAAAAACACTTGACATATAAGGCACATGGCATTATAATTGACTTATCAAATAAAGAAAGGGCACGGCGCAAGCCGTGAAATGGTGAAAATCATGAACAAGAAAAAATTTACAATCTATGACAAAAAAAGAGGAGAGGAAGCAGTTGACAAGTTGAGCCGAAAGGCATCAATTTTTTACTGCGGAACGGACCCGCTAAGCGTATACGGATACGAGACGAGCGAGGGAATCCGTTACTCTTATGATGGTTGTGGTATGTATAAAGACAACCTGACATTTGACGAACTGCAAAAGGAATTTGAAGAATTGAATTTTGAAATAATGGAAAACTCCATCGCTGACAGATTCAATATAGACGGCTTCCCGGTTCGTTCGGTTTTGTGCGACGGAAAAAAATATACTGGACGCCTTGTATCTGATGGGGATTGCTGGGAGTTGTTAGGGGACAAAAGTTATCTATATGGCTATATGATAGATGAAAAAAATAGCCAAATTACAAAGATGTATTTTGACATTCCAGAAGATAGGGAACTGGATGACGATGACAACTATAAAGAAGCGGTTTCCTGCGAGGAAATCGAGGAATTATAAGGAGGAAAAGACATGAAAAAAATAAGTTTTAAAGAATTTCAGAAAAAGGCACTTGATGGAAACGGAGTTCAGAACGACGCCGCCAACGTCTGGGTTGAGGTTGACGGCAAACAGTACACCGTCGACATTTCCGACGTCCTCGACCATGAGGAAACGGAGCCGTTCGAGGCTTCGGATGCGTTGGAAAGTGATTTAGACGCTGACGCATGGGAGAAATTATATCGCCAGTATTTGGGCGAGTGATTCCAGAAAGAGAAAGGGCGGCTTTTTAGCCGTCTTTTTTTTGTGTATTTTTGTTATCAACTTGTAATCATTTTGTATGCAATTCTGTTACCAGTTTGTTATCAATCTGTTATCGTTCTGTTTTTAAAATGTAACATAGATAAGATTAGATTAGGTTAGGTTAGAGAAGATAAGTATATATAGTCGGGCAGATTCCCCGACGCCGTACCCGGATTATAAAAAACGGCTCGAACTCGACAAATAAATATTATAAATTTATTATTGACAATAACTTGTGTATCGTGTATAGTAAGGACAGATGTTGAATACTGCTCTGGAAACAGTAGCACACAGACGGCAGCAGACGCTGACGCAAGAGGATAACTTTTTATTTTTCTTGTGTTGGCGTTTTTTATTTTTGAATGTTTGGAGGTGATGTTATGAAAGATAATAGTATCAAAAGTGAGATAGGTATTGAGGTATACCAGAACGACATATACAGGTTAGTTGATGAGTACATAGATACCGAACTAGATGGAGATACTGAAAGTGTAGCAGATAACTTTGTATCTATGATTTTTTATATTTCTGACAATATTCAAAAACCTAGCAATGATGATATAGAGCTATTAGATAATTTATTTAATATTTACGTCCGTTTATGTGCTAAATATAAAGTGTTACCAACACTGGAAGTGTTTAGTTTTTTAACAGGTATACACAGAACAACATTTACTGACTGGGCTAATGGATTATATAGAGTTAGTAGCGCACATGGCATCACGGTAAAAAAATGGTTTGATATTTGCAAATCGTTCACACTTGACCGCTTGCATAACCAGACCGGCACGAATGCCAATTTGATATTTGTTGCAAAGGCGGCTTATGGTATGGCTGAGACTGCTCCGGTGCAGGTCGGAAACCAAAACAATCAACCATTAGCCGATAGCGAGCTTCCAAAATTGACAAATCCGGCACAGGAAGTCATTGAAATTGAACAAAAGGACGGATAAACAATGGAAAAATGTTAAAGTTCGTAAAATTGTAGTTTTACGAACCGAGCAAAAGAGAGGACTAGCAGCCTACCCCCTACCCCTCTATTGGGGGATTAAAAAACCGCCTACTAAGTCCCCCATACTCCCGAAAAAATAAAAAAGGGGTTTTGAGAATGGAAAATGAATTGTTGAAAACAGAATACTCAAAAGCGTTTGACGATAAGCGGAAAGCGTTGATATGTCAGAGTTATTACAAATATGGCAAGGCAAGTAGAAATTTTGCAACCGGAAATGTGGATGCGATTGGAAGTCTTAAAAAATGTCTTGCGAAGTTTGAAGAAACTGGAAACACAGAATATCCTTGCGACGTAGCAAATTACGCAATGTTCCGTTTCATGTTTCCGCAGAACGGAGAGCATTTCAAAAATACGGATTCGGATGGTTCGGCAGGAATTGTTGGAATGAGTGTAAAAGAAATGGAGGACTTCAAGGATGGACGATAACGAAAAACTGTGTTGTGGAAATTGTAAATATGCTGCATATAGCCGTGAGAATGGTTATGTGTGCGAGAATATGAACAGTGACTATGCATCTGATTATGTCGAACACGACCACGGATGCGAAGAGTGGAGGAACCGTGATGATTAGTTTTTTGATTCGATACATTGCTGTGGTTTATTTTGGATTCATGGTGGTAGTTTCGTTTTTGAACATAGTGTTAGGCGAAAGACCTTGTGATAGAATAATGTCAATAATCAATTTTTGTACGTCCATTGTGGCGATATATTTTATAACTCATTAAGAGTTTTACCATATCCCTTGAACTCTTAAATGTGATAAGGAGTGTGAATCACAAAGAGGGGCAATGTATATCCGTTCTAGCCGAGAGCGAATCGGAATACAACACCGGCAATTCGGTGTATATGGTTTGTTCATGTTTTGCTTTGGCATGAACCCTTTCTTTACCCACTAGCGGAAAGCTGATTAAAGGACCGTCACAAGGTCCGGTGGGGTTTATGGTTTCGTTGCGATAGTTCCCAATGTCCAAAGTAGCCGGACGCAAAAGAATCGCAACAGTGCGGATTAAAACACAGATGCATGTATGTCAATCCGTACTTACGGCGATAGCATAATGGATAATGCGTTGTGTAGAATCCCACTATACACAAAGAATCGTAGTTCAAATCCACGGTTGCCGATTTCCCCGATAGAGGGGATGATACAATGCAAAGACACCTAAAATTTTCCTGTTTTGCGATATAATCATTAGTCATTTGAATGGGTGCCTTTGCTGATGTGTGGCGCAAAGGGTAGACGCAGGAAACCACAAGTACAATGCCAAAGTGAGCCGAAAGGATATGGACAAAGGCATCATGTGAGGTTCGATTCCTCACCACATCAATGTTCCGGTTCGCTACCGGATAAGCAAGCGTTTCGGTATTCCTTGCTGAAATAATTAAAATGCTTGTGTTGGTTGTCTGACAGTAGAGTATGGACAGAATAGTAATAAGTGACCGGATAATACTTTCCAACACAAGAAACCGAATATAACTGGAGGTGTAAAATGGCAAGTATTATTAAAACTTACAATTTCAAAAACGGAAGAACGAAAGATGGAATTGATTACGCAAACGGAGAATTTGTTTCTCTTGAAGATTACAAAATTGAAAGAGAAAAAAATTTTTGTCTTGAAAGTAAATTAGATAAATACGTTAGATTGCATTCAAAATTTACTGATTCTGCACTAAGAGATTTCGATAGCGGAGATTATGCGTCCTTGTCTGTTTTAACAATAAGTGAATTATCCAGTTATAAAGACAGAATAGAAGAATTAGAAAATGAAATACATACCATGGATTGTTTCTCGGCTCCTTTGGATGTTGTCAAAATGCTTACTAGCGCAACGTGCGAAGTGAAAAATCCATCTATTGGAGAACCACCAGAAACAAAAAAATATACCATTGATGAGTTAAAACAGATTGCAGAGTATTTGCTTGTCTACTGCAATCATAACAAAGAAGATGAATAAATAATATGTCATAGATGAGAAAATTTGCTGCACCCACGCAGCATATGGGTTAAAAGAGATGAAATAGATTGCGGCGGTTTCTTGGTATTTTGATAAAGGGGATATGGAAATGTGTGAATTTTGCAAAAATATTTATACCAAAGATTACACAAGCACAAAATACAAAGATTACATATACAAAGATGAACACGGTGTTTATATACATTTCGCAACGGGAGATAGTTTTATGGATTTTGATTATGAAATCAATAATTGCCCTATGTGTGGTAGGAAGTTGGTGGATTGATGATTACACAGCAAGATGTTCACAACCATATAGTTTTAAATGCAAATGATTGGCAGAAAAGATACTTGTCTATGCAATGTGGAAATGATGTTGAAAAATTAAAAGAAGTTGAAAAAAGTATGGCTAATATGGTAAATGGTGTTGTAAAGGCATTGAGAAATAGCGGTGTTGATTATTTAAACAAGATTGTTTGAGGTGGATTATGAAACATGAAAAGGAATGGTATACTTGCGACAGGTGTGGGAAAGAGATAAAAGTAGGGCTGTTGTGTATGAAATCAATCACACAAAATGGCATATTAAATATTACCTACGATTTATGTAATAAGTGTATGGAAGATTTTGAGGTGTTTATGGAAAATGAGTGATGTAAGATTGGTTGGTAAGATTGATTCACGGAAATTGGTTCCTTGTTTCAACGAAAATAATAGAATACCTGCAAATATGATTTCGGAAAGTAATGCGATTTTGAGTTTGGGTGTAAAAGCATTAAGAGAATTGCATGATTGTGGTATAGAAAATTTTGTTTTGCCTAGTGAAGAAATCACAGAAAGGGTATTGAAGAGGTGATGGATAATTATGCGTTTTATGTTTAGAAAAAGAAGAAAACGAAAATCAAAACAAGTAACATTAAAAGACTTAAAAAAAGATTTTGATAAAAACGGAGAATACAGATATGTTCTTGTTACGATTGAAACAAAAAAGCCATATGCAATTGCAAAAACATACAAAGACGCAATGGAAGCGGTGGAAAGAAGTTACGAATATGATTATCCTTTATACGTTGTTGATTTGCTTTATTGGAAAGGATAGTGAAAATGAAAATGCTATTTAGATTTATAAAAAACATAAAGTCTTTTTGGAAATTCTACAAGGATTATGAGTACAACGGAGAAGATTGCGAATTTATCATTGAGAATTATCAAGAGGTTTTGTGTGGAAGAACAAAGACAATGAGTAAGCCTACATATCGTGCATCGGCTGTAATAGCGGAAATAGATGAATGGTATAATGAATCTTTGAAATCAGTATATGGATGCGAGCCAATTGAAAAAGAAAAAATCAAGATAATATCTGACGGAGAAACCGCAAAGCTATTTATTGATGGTAAAAAAGTGCCGGGTAAAGATGTTGAATTACATTTCAGTGCCCATGCAGGAAAAGAACCAATGATTGTAATTGATGCAAATTGGATAAAAACAGATGAAAACAATGTACCAATGTTAAATGAGAAAAAGACGGAAGTTTTAACAGAAGGTATTAAGATAAATTGTTAGGAGTGTGTCATTATGAAAATAACAGAAATGAATAATTGCATTGAAAAAATGAGAGAGTGTTACAGTTTTGATGATGATAAAACGGAAATATGGCTTGGAGAAGATGTGCGTAGTTCATGTAATAGATATATTTCTGTTTGTACAAAAGATGAAAATGGAACACAAATTGAAATGACAAGGCGTGCAGATGAATTAGTTGAAAAGTAATTTCCGATTATCGGAGGAAAGGATAGTGAAGTAAAAATGAAAAAGATACCTACGTTGTTTGAAAGAAAATATATAAGCAATTGCGTTGTAGAAACACTTCCGATTGTAACAAAAGGTATGGAATGGGTTTTGAATGGAGATGGAGTCGCAACGGTAAAATTTGATGGTTCATGTTGCGCGATTATCAACGGAGAATTTTACAAGAGATATGACGCAAAGAACGGTAAACCAGTTCCAAAAGGAGCTATTAAATGTCAGGAAAAGGCAGACCCAATTACAGGGCATTTTCCATGTTGGGTAAAAGTTGATGATAAGAAACCGGAAGATAAATGGTTTATTGAAGCATACAAGAACGCTATTGATGCTGGAAAAATTGAAACCACTAATAGCGGATTTGCGAGCGGGAAAATAAGCGAACACAGAGAGTTTATTTATCCCAAAATGCAAGATGGAACTTATGAAGCGATTGGAGTTCATTTTCAAGGAAATCCATATAACTTACGATTTGATACGATAGTAAAACACGGAACAATAACCATAAATGTTGAAAGAACATTTGATGGAATTAAGAAATATCTATCCGAACATTACATAGAGGGTTTGGTATTTTGGAAAGACGGTATTCCTCAATGCAAAATTAAAAGGTCGGATTTTGGATTTGAGTGGAACAGTAAATAATTAAATTTCCGGCTAACAAACGGAGTTAGTCGCTAACCTAGAAAAATTATAGGCAGGATGCCTATTATAGCATCTCTGCTTGTGTGGAGGTGCTTTTTTAATGCATACAATTGAAGATGAGAAAAATATAAAAGAATACGAAAAATACATATTACGGAATGGTATAGACCGTAGTGTAATAGATGCATATTGCGAAGCAAGTAAAATTATACTTTGCGGAAGAAAAGACCGTGAATATGGATTGGAAGTTTCTACAAGAGCAAAAGAACTGATTTTTGAGTATATAAAATCAATTACAAATGGTGCTGATTTTAATTGGCTTGAAACACAATCTCAAAAAAACAAGCAGTCGTATGATATTTTAGATAAATATTACGATTTACTGCTTTATGAAGCACCTTACATTCTTGATAGTTACATTCTTTACATAGAAAAAAACAGACCTAAGAAAGAAAGATTTTACGAGCCTAGAAGAAAAACCCTTAAACAAGTTGCCGATAAGTTGCAGGAACTTGAAGATGGAAAACTTGACGAATTGTTTATTCACATGCCGCCAAGGGTTGGAAAACTTATTTCGGATGATACACCAGTATTTACGAGTAAAGGTTGGAAAAAACACGGAGATTTAAAGGTTGGAGATTTGGTTGTTGGTTTGGATGGTAGATATGTAAAGGTAATTTGCGTTCATCCAAAACACCACACAACGCATACTGTTTTTCTTTCAAATGGAGAAAGTATAGATTGTCACGAAAACCACGAATGGACGGTTTTTGACAGAAGAAGCGGAAAATATAGAACAGTAGAGACAAAACAACTAATCGGACACTTAAAAAACGGAAATAGAAATAATTTCATGTTACCACACAAACCAATGATGGATGGAGAGTATAAGGAAAATCTTAAAGTACCTCCTTATGTTCTTGGTGCCTGGCTTGGAGATGGTACAAATAGAAAACCATTTATTACGGGTGATAAAAAAGACCACGCAATAATAGATAAAATTGTTAGGCTTGGTTACAAAGTAGAAAGAAAGTACATACATAAAACAACGGGGGTTGTTACGTATGGGTTTGGAAGAAAACTTGTAGATGGATTAAGATTTTATAATATGTGTTTTTATACACATACTATGCCTAAACACATACCGGTTGATTATTTAACTGCGTCAATAGACCAAAGATTAGAATTACTTGCGGGCCTTATTGATACAGACGGTTGTTTTATAAAAAAAGAAAACAGATACCAATTTACGACCGCTGATGAGTTATTGAAAAATGATTTTGAAACTCTTATAAATTCATTTGGATGGAGATGCTGCACTCAAGAGATTGAGCCAAGAACATCATCAAGCGGAATAGTTGGCAGAAAAAAATATTGGAATATATCTTTTAATCCAACAGAACATATCCCTTGTGCTCTTTATAGAAAGAAAATTTACGAATTTTCTGAAAAAAGAAGAGTTGCTATTTGTGATATTAAAGAGAGCGAACATAAACCTGGTAACTGCATAACAGTTGATAGCGAAGATGGATTATATATGATTGGAAAAACTATGATTCCAACTCATAATTCACAGATAATAACGCTTGCTATGTCATGGCATTGTGCAAAAGACGCAGAAAAAAGCAATTTGTATGTGACATACAAAGAGGGATTAGGCGGAGCATTTTTAACTGGTGTCATGGAAATCTGGACAGACCCAACATATTGTTTTTCCGATGTATTTCCAAAAGTAAAAGTTGCTGATACGGATTCAAAAAATCATAAAGTAGACCTTGTGAGAAAAAAGAAGTACAAAACACTTTCTGGAAAAGGATTGGAAAGTGGACTTAATGGAGAATATGACGCTTACGGATGGATGGTATTGGATGATATTCTTGAAGGTATTCAAGATGTGCTTAACCCGGACACACTCAAACGAAAGCAGATTATCTTTGACAATAATGTAATGTCACGTAAAAAGGAACAGTGCAAACTAATCCATAATGGTACAATTTGGAGTTTGCACGACCTTTATAGTGATAGATTGGATTTCTTGCAGAATAACCCAGAAGCAAAAAATATCAGATATGACATTTTGAAGATACCGGCTTTGAACGAAAACGATGAAAGTAACTTTGATTATGATTACGGTGTTGGATATACAACGCAATACTACCGGACGTTAAGAGCAAAGTTTGAAGAAAACGACGATATGGCGTCTTGGTATGCACAGTATCAGCAGGAACCAATTGAAAGAGACGGTGCAGTTTTTAATCCAGAACACATGAGATTTTACAATGGTGTATTGCCGGAAGAAGAACCTTACAGAATATGTGCGGCTTGTGACGTTGCTTTAGGCGGAGAAGATTTTCTTGCATTTGCGGTAGCTTATATGTACGAGGATGGTTCAATTTACATTGACGATGTTGTTTTCGACAACAGTGAAAAGAAAATAACAAAACCTAAAGTTGCAAATATGATTATTGATAATGACGTTGGAAGTGCGTTTTTTGAAGCAAATCAAGGTGGAGAGGGATATAAGGATGAAATCGAAGAATTGCTAAAGAAAAAAGGACGGAAAATAAATCTACGTTCTGAATATGCACCTACAAATATGAGAAAAGCACAAAGGATATGGGATAAGGCTGGAAGTATTAGAGAGTTTTATTTCCGTGATGTTGGATGCCGAAGTCAGGAATACAGAAAATTTATGACAAATTTATATAGTTTTACGGTTACTGGAAAAAACAAACATGAGGATGCGGCGGATTGCCTTGCGTCTTTAGCATACTTCATTGAGGGAAATTGGAGTATGGCAAAAATAGAAGTGCCAAAAAACCCATTTAGAGGAGGTTATAGAAATTATGGATACTAAAACATATTTACAGCAAATTAGTAGACTTGACCGAATGATAAACAATAAGTTATCTGAAATACAGCAATTTAGAGAACTGGCACGAAGTGTTTCTGCTGTAAAAAATGAAGAAAGAGTAAAAACAAGTCCTAACTTTGACAAAATGGGTTCGACCTATTGCAAAATTGAAAAGATGGAAAAGGAATTGGATGATTTAATCGACACGTATGTAGACAAAAAGAATTTTATTGTTTCGCAAATTGATGGAATTGACAACGAAACTTATTATCATATTTTGTTTGCTCGTTATGTTGAGAAAAAGACATTTGAGAAAATTGCAGATGAAATGACGTATTCATGGAGACAAACAATCAGAATACACGGAAGAGCATTGCAGGAATTTGAAAAGTTATATGGAAAAACATACAAAGATTGATAATATGTCATAGTATGTCATATCGCAATTATTATATAATATAAAATGAAGAAATCAAAATAAAACACTGCCAAAAAAGGCGGTGTTTTTTTATTGCAAGAAACGAGGTTTTTATGACGGAACCAAAAACGATATATTGTCCAAGATGCGGAAGAAAAGTAGCCGTATGGGATGGACGTTCCAGTATGAATATTTCTGTGAATTGCAAAAAATGCAGAAAAAGAGTTGTTTACCATGTAGATACTGGAACTACAGAGTTGAAAAAAATAGTACAAAGGACAACATCGAGTGGAATGACGTTTTGTTAGTGAGGTGCTTTAATGTTTAAGTATTATGGGAAAAACATAAGACCGTTTACGGCAGTAAATCAATGCAATTTTGGAAGAAAAGTAATTTCTACAAATAAATCCAAAATTACAAAATTAAATATTGTCGAAGAATTAAACAAGGCACTTTCGATTCACACGCAGAATGCAAAAGAAATCAATTACCTTGATAGATATTACAGAGGAGACCAGCCTATTTTATACCGTAAAAAGGTAAATAGGCCGGAAGTAAACAACAAACTTGTTTTAAATCTTGCTTATGAACTTGTTGAGCGTAAAACTGCTGAAATATGTGCAGAGCCTATTCAATATGTGTTACGTGGAACAGACGATAAGAAATCAGAAGAGATTACGGAGCTAAATGTTACGATGGATTCTGAAAGCAAGCAAGAAGTAGACATTGATATTTGCCGTTGGCGAAGTATTTGCGGTACGGCTTATAGATTTGTTGGAAATGACAACGGAAACGGAGATTTGCTTGACGAAAGCGACTTTGCTTTGTTTTCGGAAGACCCACGCTATACGTTTGTTGTTTATTACTCAAATAGAAAACCCGCATTTTCTTGTCAAATTAGAGAAGATGAAAACAATAATTCAATATACTTTTGCTATACGGAAAGAGAGTATTTTGAAATTGTTGACGGAAAAATTAAAAGTAGTGGGTTGAACGGAAATAATGCTATTCCGGTTGTGGAATATCCAAATAATGCAAGAAGATTATCGGATATTGAGATTACAATTCCTATTACGGATTCAATCAATACATTATCTTCTGACCGGGTAAACGGCATTGAGCAGTTTGTTTCTGCATGGATTAAATTTGTGAATTGCGAGATTGACAAAGATACATTTTCGCAGATGAGATTAGAAGGTGCCTTAGTTGTTAAATCAAACAATGGCGAAAACAAAGCCGATGTTGATGTTATGACAAATGAACTGAACCAAACAGAAAGTCAAGTTGTTTTTGATGATTTGTTTGAAAGGTTTTTGAGTATTCAAGGCTTGGCTAATCGTTCAAACAACAATGCCGGAGGTGATACTGGAAATGCAGTAAACTTACGAAACGGACATTATGATGCAGGACTAAGAACGGCAATCAACGAACCGATACTAAAAAAATCGGAAAGAATGTCTCTTAGAATTATACTGAATCGTTTGCGTATAAAGCGAAATTTTACGCTTATGCCAAGCGACATTGAAATACATATCAACCATAATAAGATAGATAATCTGCTTACAAAATCAGAAGCACTTAAAATGTTACTTGAAGCAGGGGTTGATTACAAAAGAGCAATTAAAACCGTTGATTTGTTTAGTGACAGTGAAGCGGTTGCTCTTGAATCAAAAGAAAGAATGGAATATTTATATCCAACAAGCAAAGATGTAGAACCAAATAACAACCCAGTAAATAAAGAGGTAGTCGAATAGACTATCTTTTTTATTTTATAAAAATTTGCAGTTGTGCGTAAAACAACAGAACAATTCAAGCGGAGCAAACCGTGTTAAAAAACGTGAATTGATGGAGGTAATTATGACTAGAGAACAGGCAAAACAGAAACTTATTTCTTTTGGAGTTGCAGAACCAACGGATGAGCAGATTTCAGATTTGCTTAATTCAATTAACGCTGAAACAAAGAAAGAAAAAGACAGGGCAGATGGCTACAAGGAAAAAGCCGATAAGGCTGATGAATTGCAGACACAGCTTGACGAGCTTAACAGTCAGAATATGACAGAGCTTGAAAAAGCAACAACGGCACTTGAAGCGGCAAACAAACAAATTGAGCAGCTTGAAAAAAACGATGAAATTCGTACGCAAAGAGCAAAAGCAATGGAAAAGTTTGGATTAACAGCAGAGCAGGCAAGCAAAGTTGTTACAGATGATGGTGCTACAGATTATGAGGTTCTCGGTCAGATTTTTGCCGACAGTAAAAAAACGGCAATCGCCGAATATGAGAAACAGAAACTTGATGATACACCTAATCCGGGTGGTTCTACAGGTGGAAACAATGGCGATGATAAGCCGGAAGATGTAAAAAATGCTGAAAATATTTCGTTTGGAAATGTATCGGATGAACAGTCAACTAAAGACTATTACAAAATTTAGGAAAGTAGAGGTAAAGGATTATGGGAAAACCAATCGTAAGAGATTTTACGCAGGGAAAAGGCATCTTAAAATTCTTCCCTTATGAGGGAGCGGCTTGCTTAGTACCGCAGACAATGAAGTCTACAGCAGATGAAAATGGAAATAAAATTGTGCCGGCTGGTACACCTTTTCCATCTAACGATGCAGATTGCAAAGGTTATCTTTTGCATGACGTAGATGTTACACAGGGCGATGCACCGGGAACTTACGTTTATCAGGGAACAATTGATTGGACAAAGGTTACAAGCCTTTCTATTGCTGATGCGGCTAGAACAGCGACACCAAGAGTTACTTTTTATGGTGCGCCAAAAATTTAAGCAACTAAGAACAATGGATAAGAAAATAGGAGGTAGAAAAATATGCCAGCATTACCATTATCAAAAGCATTTACAGCAAGAAGCCTTGGTGTAATGTGGAACAATTATCAGAAGACATTAGGTTCTGAACCATATCTTGGTAGACAGAAATTTGGAACACGTAAACAGGATTCTCTTGACCTTAGATTTATCAAAGGGAAAAGTGGATTGCCAGTATCTTTGAAAGCATCTAATTTTGACGCACAGGCAGAATTAAGAGATGTTGGTGGATTCTCTGATATTACGAATAAGATGCCGTTTTATCGTGAATCTTACATGGTAACAGAGGAAGAGGAACAGCAGTATGACGACTACAGAAGTTCCGAAAATGTAAATCTTGCAAACAGTGTTTTACGTGAGATTAGCAAAAAACCAATGATGTTAATTGAAGGAGCAAGAGTTGTTCCGGAACGTCAGATTTGGAGTTTGCTCGCACCGGTTGACGGTATTCCTAAGGTAAAAGTTGCAATTGATGGAAACCCTTATGATGTTGAGTATGTGCAAGGTGACGGTGCAGAACACAAAGAAAAAAACTTTAAGGAAATTACAGGAACAAGTGCTTGGGATAAATCAGATACAGCTGCTCCACTTGACGATTTGATTACGGCAAAAAATGAGTTTGCAAAACAGACCGGATATTCTCTCACAAGATTTGCTATGAATACAGAGACTTGGGAAATGCTTCTTAAAGCGGAGGATACAAAGAAACAGGTGCTTGGAATTACTGCTTACACTGGCGGTATCAGATTGCAGCAGGCGCAGGTTGCTGACTATCTTCGCGGATATGGAATTGAAATTGAAATCTACAATAAGTTGTATATGGATGAATCTGGAAAGGCACAGTATTTTATTCCAACCGGAATTGTATCTGCACAGTCTGCCGGTGTTTTCCTCGGAGACTATGTATTTGGAAGAACACCAGAAGAAAGAAGTGGAAGTCTTACAGACGGAAACCTTTCCATTGTTGAAACTGGTATTTCCGTATATACATACGCTACAAACCATCCAATCAACACACACTGTGTTGTATCTATGATTGGATTGCCTACGTTTGAGGGTATGGACAGCGTACTTGTAATGAAAGTTAAGGAGGACTAAGCCTATGATTGCTACACATTCCATAAAATATAACGGTGTGTGGTATAAGGCAGGAGATGAGATTAAAGAAACGGCAGAGGTTGATAATACTTCCTCTGCTTTTTCTAAGTCTTATACCAAAACAGAAATCAATCGTATGTCTACCGCTGATTTACAAAAACTTGCTAACGAGCAGGGATTTGATAAAGCGGAAGAGATTAGCGGAGCAGATTTAAAGAAAATGTTGATTGAAAAATTCGGATTATAGGAGTTTGAATTATGGATGAAGCAATGGAAGTAGGACTGCAAGAAGAAATTATTGCAGATTTGACAATTGAATATGGAAATGAGCCTACGTTTAATGCTGACATAATTTCAGTAAAGGTCAAAGATGCTATAAGAGAAGTTAAGAACAGAAGAAACTATCAGGCAACATCTTATACAGATGAGGAAGTTGAAAAAGACCTTTACGATAACTACTATTCCGTAATTAAGAATTTGGCAGTATATGATTTTGCACAGATGGGCGCACCATTTGAAAGTAGCCATAGCGAAAATTCAATTTCAAGGACTTGGGTTAGTCGTGATGATATTTTGAAATGCGTTTATCCCTTTGTGCAGGTCTTATAGAAGATTGTGCGTGAGTTGTTTAGAGTATCTAAATTTCTCGCAGGGCGTTTCGTGTAAGCGGTGGAGGGCAACGAAACACTATAATTTACGGAAAGGCGGTAAGGTATGAATATTGAGATTGCTTTACTTATTAGCGTTATTTCCGTTTGTTTTTCTGTTTGCTTTGGACTAAAGAATAATAAGCGGACAGACACAAAAGATATAGAAGAACGCGTAAAAGACAACACAAGAATCAATGTAAAACTTGATGATATAGGTCAAGATACTAAAGAGATTAAATCAGAAATATCATCCATGAGGGAAGATATTAAAATGCACAATGACAGAATTATTAAAGTTGAAGAAAGTTGCAAGCAGGCTCATCACAGGCTTAACGGACTTGAAGAACGTCTCAACGGAAAGGAAGTAAGAAAAGATGGATAGTATTATGAGTTATGTAAAACCGGAACTGATTGTAGTAGCAGTTGTTCTGTATATTATCGGTGTCGGAATTAAAAAAATGGATGTTATCAAAGATAAGTACATTCCTTGTATTTTAGGTGTACTTGGTATTTTGCTTTGTGCCATTTGGGTAATGGCAAATACATCTATTGGAACAGTACCAGAAATGCTTATGGCAGTGTTTACATCAATTGTTCAAGGTGTCCTTGTTGCCGGATTGAGTGTTTACGGAAATCAGCTCATCAAACAGATTAAATCAAGTGAGTAGGTGGTTGCCTTGATGACGTTGGCATCTAACAAGCAAAGAATGTTTTATTCTTTACAAGATGATGAAATCCCAATTTACGAAAGTTATACAGACGAAGAGGGAAATGTAATTTACATTACGGATGATGATGGAAACAAGATTGAAACCGGAGAAACAACAATTGGTTATACAAAACCAGTTGAGTTTAAGGCAAACATCACAAATAAGTTAAATGAAGTTGTCTGGCAAGACTATGGTATTGATGATAGTACAAACTATGCACAAATCATTGTTAGTAAAGGTTATTTGCCTTTGAAATCCGGTAGCGTGATTTGGAAGAAGTCAAAAATCGTATACAAGGATGATGATAACACAATTCCAGATGAAAGCAGTGCTGATTACACGGTAAAAGGTGTTGCGGACGAGGGATTAAATGAGGACTTGTTCTTGTTAAAAAGGAATGTGAAGTAATGAAACAAAAAGTAAATATTCTTGGAACAGAATATATGGTTAAAGAAAAGGAATTAAAAGATGCTGATTGCGATGGTTATTGCGATTGCACAAATCATACAATCGTTATTCGTTCTGACAACTTTAACAATGTTGGAAATTTTAGGAATTTACAAAACAAACAATTAAGGCATGAGATAATTCATGCCTTTTTAAGTGAGAGTGGCTTACAATCCAATTTTGAACATTCACAGCAATTTGGTCACGAAGAAACAATAGTTGATTGGTTTGCGATTCAATTTCCAAAGATTTTTAAAGTGTTTCAAGAACTTGATATTATGTAGGTGGTTTTATGGCAATAAAGACATTTAAAGCAAACTTGTCTGTAAGTGGATTAAATACCCTTAAAAAGCAACTTTTGCAGTATAGGGATGATTTACCTATCAAATGTAAACAACTTGTTTCTAGCCTATTACAAAGTGGTGTAGAGGTTGCTGAAACGAATATATCAGAGAGTCCATTAGGAAAGTATGTTACGGTTTCGACAAACATATCTGCTGACAAGATTGGGTGTAACGGTATATTGCTTGCCAAGGGGCAAGTAAAAGAACAAGATGGCTACGCACCGTTTAGTATTTTGCTTGCTATTGAATTTGGTGCAGGTGTTCATTTTAACCCAACGCAAAATCCATTAGTCGGAAGTAAATTTCCTTATGGCGTTGGTACATTTCCGGGGCAGACACACGCTTATGACGATATGTGGTGGTACTGGAATGAAAAGGAACAAAAATGGATGCCTACACATGGTGTAAAAGCCACTATGCCTATGTATAAAGCCGGAGAAGATATAAGAAGCAAAATTATAAAGACGGCGAAAGAAATATTTTGAAAGTAGGTGGTGCATATGTCGGTGGAATGGGATGAATTAGTACCATCTACTGTATTCACAAGGATAAAAACGAAATTTTCAGAAAGTTTGAAAAAAAAGTACAAAATGACAGACAAAAACTTTTCTTCCGTTGGCAGTAGTAATACACCAGCGGTTTTCCCTTTTGTAAGATTGCAATTGTTACCCGGTTCAGAAATCGGAGAAGATTTAGAGGGTGATAAAATCAATGCAGAAAAGTTTTCTTTTCAAATTGATGTGACTGATAATAAATCACAAGCAAGAGCAAAAGAAGTTATAAGGGAAGTTAAGAGAATTATGAAAACAATGCGTTTTCGTGGTTCTTCAATGCCTACGCAAGATGATACAAAAGACACTTACCGGCAAACTGCTAGATTTAGCAGAACAATCGGAAAGAATGATGTATATTGACGTAAATACAAGCCGAAAGGCTTTATTTTTTTATCAAATTTAAGGAGGTAACAAGATGGCTTCAACAAGTTATTTGGCAAGAATTATCTACAAAGAACACAGCGAAGATGGATTTGCAGGAACATACAAATTGATGTTACGTGCAAAGTCAATCCCATCGCCAACATCTGCACCGAACACTGTAGAAAGTACCACGATGGAGGATGATGCACAGACTTTTGAAATGGGTATTAAACAGTCTGACGCAAAAGAGTTTGTAGGAAACCTTGAAAAAGATGATTTTAGTGCTCTTTTGAATGTTGAGGGTAAAAAATGCGACATTATTCAGTTGTATGGAACGGATGGCGTTGGTGGTGTTGCCAAAGCAGCATATGTAGGTCAGATTACACCTACTGTAAATGATGTAGGCGGCGTAGATGAAATTCTTGGAATGACCGCTACCGTTGTTCAGAATACCGTGCCTAAATGGGTTACTGACCAACTTACAGTCGTTGATAACAAGGATGGTACTTTCACTGTTACAAAAGTGGGGTAACAAGCTATTCAACGAGAAACACTAAAAAGGCTGTGTTGAGTAGCGAGGATGAAGAGACAGCCGAACCGGAACTCGAATAATATATGCAGTAAAAAAGAGAGCCACCTTTCGGGGTGGCTCCTTTCCACTAAAAGTGGGGAAAGGATAAATCATTATGGAATTAAAGGTTAAAGGTAAGGAATACAAGGTTAGATTTGGATATAACAGTTTCTGCGACACAGATTTGATGGACAGAACAAAGGATTTGCTTGGAATTTTTGACAGTGAAGAAGTTGAAAATGACAGTGATGTTGGCGGAATTGGCAAGGTTAAAGAATTGTTTTGCTGTGTTCGTGATTTGCTTTACGTTGGATTTCAGAAAGAAAATCCAGTTGAAAGCGTTCAAGAAGTAGGAGATATTCTTGACGATTATCACGATGAATCGCCAGATAAAGGAATCCTTGATTTGTTTACGCAGTTGACGGAGGAATTGATGAGTAAGGGTTTTTTGGGAGACCTGTTAAACCAGATTGGGGAGACAGAGGAAGCATCGGAGAAAGTAACAAAACTTCCGCAAGACCACAAGAAGCCACAGAAAAAATAAATAAGTCATACTCGGATTTTATATATGAAGATGTAATACCTCATTATCTTTCCTATGGAGTTTCTTACGATAGGATTATGGAAAGTTGTCCAAAAGACTTAAATCCATATGACAAAGCACATGAACTCCAGTTAGAAGAACAAGATGAATTGCAATATATGTGGTGGGGCAATTATGGCATATCTGCTTTGATTGTAGCCATAGACATTTGCTTGCATGGTGAATCAGCAAAATCGGAATATATTAAAAGTCCAATTATGGCAAAAATGTTTGAAGAAGAATATATAGCAGAAAAAGGAACAGAAGAACAAGAGATAAAGAAAGCAATTGAAATTGAAAAACAGTGGATGGCAAAGTCTATGAACAAGGGATTGCCAGAAACAATCATATAAGGAGTGTTGAAAAATGAAAAAAAAGCATTCAATTAGAATTGACAGAAAAAAGTTACATCCATGGTTAAACTACAAACTTGGACTTTTGCTTAAAGAGTGTGCAAAAAATGGAATCTATCTGATTATCACAGAGGGTTTTCGTACAAAAGCATATCAGGATTCGCTTTATGCAAAGGGAAGAACAAAGCCGGGCAAGATAGTAACAAATGCTACCGGAAGTGCGTATTCTTCTCAACACCAGTGGGGTATTGCTTTTGACATTGCAATCAATGATTCTAAACTGCTTTATAACGATAAACTGATTAGAAAAGTTGCTAAGATTGCAAAATCAAAGAAAATCGGTTTGAAATGGGGTGGAGATTGGAAATCTATTGTTGATACTCCGCATTTTTATCTTGGCAAGTGGGGAAGTACAACCAAAAAGTTAATGTCCACATATGGCTCTTTTGATAAATTCAAGAAAACATGGACCGGTAAATTACGTTGCAACACATATTTGAGGAAAGGGCGTTTGTTTACTTCTAAAAAACTTATGACAATCAAAAAAGGTGAAACAGTAAGGATTCTGTGGAAATCAAAAGTAAGCAGAGTTGCCAAAATTGAGTATGCAGGAAAGTACGGTTTTATTAGATTGAAAAATCTTGCGTAATGCAAATGATAGATAGTGAGGTGTTAGTATGTCAGAAACAGTTGAAGCGTTGGGTATTAAAATAAATGCAACGGCAAAAAGTGCCAAAGATGAAATTACAAATCTTGTTGGTAAAATTGATGTATTAACATCTTCACTGTCTAAGATTAACGGTAACAATTTAAGTGGACTTGCAAATGGAGTATCAAAACTTGGAAATGCTACCAAAACATTAAGCGGAGTAAAAGCAACCGACTACAATAGAATTGCAAAAGGATTTGAGCGTTTTGCGAAAATTGATGTTGGTGGATTATCTCGTACTGCCAGTGGTTTGAATACACTGGCAAATGGTCTTAAAAATCTTGGAAACATTCAGAATCTTGGTGGCATTACATCTGCCGTAAATGCAGTTAAAAACCTTTCAAAAGTGAATATGGCTGGATTTGATACATCCAAAATGACAGAGATTGCAAATTCTGTTTCAGATTTAGCAACCAAACTTAGCGGTGTATCTGCAATTGAAAGCACTGTGACACGTGTTGTGGGTTCGTTATCAAGGCTTTCTAATAGCGGTCAGTATATTGGTAATGTAACAACAGAATTTCCGATTTTAGGCGAACAAGTAGTAAAACTGGTAGGTAAATTATCTTCTGCAAATGCAATTGATATTAGTATTACAAAAGTTGTAGAGGGTATTGCTAAACTTGCAAATGCCGGAAAGCGTGTTGGCGAAACAGTTGCAAACCTCGATAAACTTGGTAACGGTGTAATGAATTTGCTGAAAAAACTGCAAAATGCACCTCAAATCAACTCAAACGTAGCCAACACCATTCAAGGTCTTGGAAACCTTGCGTCAAGCGGTAGTAGAATTTCCACTGTTTCTGATAGAGCATCAACAAGCACTAAAAAACTTGGAAATGCACTTAGTTCATTAAAAGACAAATTAAAAAGCGCACATAAATCATCAAAAGGTTTTGTAAGTAGCATCGGTATGTTTTATGCCAAATTCTTTTTGGTAATTCGTGCTGTAAAGAAATTCGGTCAAGCAATTGGTTCGGCGCAGGACTACATTGAGGAATTTAACTATTTTTCGGTTGCACTTGATAAGGTTGGAAAAGACAGTGCTAACCAGTTTAAGAAAGCCGGTTATAATAGTGCGGAAGAATATGCAGGAAGTTTCCGTAAAAGATTTGGAAAACTTCAAAAGCAGTTGACCGGATATAAGGTTGATACTAACACTGGAGATGCAACAAATACTTTTTCACACAACCTTGGTTTGGATTTGACAGAGGTTATGAACTACAACGCCGCTATTGCACAGATTACAAACTCTGCCGGTATGCTTGGTGAAACGTCGATTGATTCCGCAAAAGCACTTACTATGTTATCCGCAGACTGGGCGTCTTTAGCAAACTTAGACACCGCTGACGTTATGCAAAACTTTCAATCTGGTTTGGTAGGACAGTCTAGGGCGTTGTATAAGTATGGAATTGACATCACCTCCGCTGGCTTAGCACAAACTGCGATGAATCACGGTGTTACAGAAAGTATTAAGAACCTTTCGCAACAGTCCAAAATGCAGTTACGTGTTTTGACTATGTTGGAACAGTCAAAGGTTGCATATTCGGACTTAGCACGGACAATTAACCAACCCGCAAACCAGTTGAGGATGTTGCAGGCTGGATTTAAGAAATTATCTTTGACAATTGGCTCCTTGTTTATGCCGATTGTTCAGAAATTGTACCCATATATGAATGCTATGGTTATGGTTTTACAGGATTTCGCACAGTGGGTAGCAAAACTGGCAGGAATCAAACTTGGTGATACGGATGGTTCACGGAAAACACCAGAGGTGCCGGACTACTCCGATGCGGCAGACGATACGGATAAAGTTGCTAAGAACATGGATAAGACGGCTAAAAAGACAAAAAAAGCCGCCGACAATTTGCAGTCATTCGACCAAGTAAATAAATTGCAGGACAACAGTGATAGTGATAGCGATGACGATGATAACGATAAGAATGCCAATATTGACCTTTCTAAGGATATTAGCGACGCATTAAAGAACTATGAAAAGATATGGGATAATGCTTTTAAGAGCAACCAGAACAAAGCAGTTGAGTTGTATAAGAAGATGAAGAAAGCAATCCTTGACGCATGGAAAGGTGGAGATTTTACTTCTCTCGGTTCGGCACTTGCTAATTGGATTAACAAGGGAATGAGAAACATTCCATGGACAAAAATTAAAAAGACTACGAAGAAGATTGCTAAATCTCTTGCTACGTTTTTGAATGGATTTGTTAAAGACCTTGATTGGACAAAACTTGGAGAAAATTTTTCCGAGGGATTGAATACATGGTTTGAAACATCATACACCTTTTTCAAGACGTTTGATTGGCTCAAATTCGGTCAAAGTATTAAAGAGGGCATAACGGCTGCCATAAATACTTTTGACGGTGATTTAGCAGGAAAATCGCTTGGAGCGAAGTTGCGTGGTATGATTCAGTTTGCTTTTGGAGTTATGGTAAATTTCCCATACAAAAACCTTGGAAAGAAAATTGGAGATTACATCAATGGATTTCTTGAAGAGATGGGAGAAGTACGCAAGAATACTGGGTTAACTGGATGGCAGGAGTTAGGAAAGACAATAAGTGATGGAATTACTGGAATACTTGATACGATTGACACCGCACTTTCTACCGTAGATTGGTGGGAAGTAGGAAAAGCAATTGGGGATTTTCTTTCTGAAATAGAATGGGGAAAAACACTTTTGAAAGTAGGGAAAATAATAGTCAAGGGATTATTCAATGCTTTGAAAGTGGCTATTTCGGCATTTATTAGAGACCCATTAGGTATTGCATTTAAGTTATCAACCGTTCTTATTGGAGTGTTTGCCTATAAAAAATTAAAAACTCTTTGGAAATCACTAAAAATAGTCTTTAGTGATGGAATAAGCAATTCTTTAATTTCGGCAAAAATAAACTCAAAAGGTTTGACGGATAAGTTTAGTGGCTTAGGTAGTAAAATGGGAATAGCAATGGGAGTTGCTCTTGTTGCCGCCTATGGATGGTGGGAAAACAGCATTACTGCCGGTGGAGACGCAAAAGGCAATGTGAAACGGTATGCGAGCGGTACCGATGATAAGTCTATGTTGCTTAAAGAAGTTGTTCAGATGATGGACAAATTCGGTTATGGTTCTAATACCAATACAGTGGATAGACTTGTTGGTCGTCTTAATAAAAAATTAGAAAGTGGAGAAATATCGGAGAAAACGATAAGAAAAGCACTTGATAAAGATTATAAGACAATGACTGATAAGCAATCTGTGCAATCGGCAGCAGACTTTTTGGACTTGCTTGGTGAAAGCAAAGGTAATGTTGCTACCAAGATAGATAAAGGCAAAAAAGAACTCAATGATTATAAACCAATAATTACACAAACGACGAAATATTCAAAGGCTGTAGATACACTTAATAAGAAAATGAAAAAACTTGGAATTTCATCTTCCGAAAGTAAATCCATACAGGACAAACTGAAAAAATCACTCGAGAATGGTGAAATCACATGGGAAGATTACAAAAAGATAACAGATAAGAACTACAAGTCAACAGACGCATTGAAAAAGAAAATTGATTCCTTGAAACCAAAATCAGTAAAGGTTAAGGCTGAAACCTCTGGTGGTAATGATGTCGATAGTTTGCAGGGAAAAGTAAACGGATTGCAAGGTAAGACGATAACTGCTGGAGTAAAGACCTTTGGTATTAAGAATCTTGGAGATTTAAGTGTTGCGATGAAAACCATGAAAAACCGTGACATAAATGTGAATATCGACCCTAAACTCCGTAAAGGTTGGTATAACGCAGTTAAAGCACAGTTACAACAGAAAAAGTTTTCATTGGATGTTTCGGCTTCAATTAACAATGTGACAGAGGGTAAATTAAAATCTTCTGTTAAGTCGATGGACGGAAGAAAAGTAAATTACGGAAAATTGACTGCTGCTATAAACAATGCCAAAAACAGAGTGACAATAGGTCAGCAAGGACAGATATTTGTAAGTCATGCGGAAAAATCACTAATCAAAATGCTGAAAAAGTACGGATTGAATTACGAGACTTATGCTAACGGTGGATTTCCGGAAGATGGATGGTTCCGTGCAAGCCGTGGCGAAATGATGGGTAAATTCGACAATGGTAAGTCCGTTGTTGCAAATAACAAACAGATTACGACCGGTATTTCCGAAGCGGTTGCACCGGCTGTTTATGCGGCTACAAAGGCGGCAATCAAAGAGGAATTATCAAATGCAAATGTCGGTGGCGGTGATGTTTACCTTGACGGAACAAAAGTCACAACGGCAATTATGAACAACGCAAAGAAAATCTCCAAGAACAAAGGAATTTCTTGGAATATGGCTTAAAGAAAGAGGCTCATGCGAATGGGTCTCTTTTTTATGTGAAAAAGTTAGGAGGTGTCATATGGCATTTACGTTGAAGTTTGGTTGGACTAAGGACAGTTTAGAAGATATGCCAACACCAAAATATGAGGGATGGAAAATCTCACGAGAAAAAGTGTGGAACGCAAAAGCAGGAAGAAGTTCAAAAGCACTTTACAACGGAAAGATAGTTGCAAAGAAAGTAACGCTTGACATGGCATTTCCGGCAAATTTGACGCCAAGCGAAATCAAAAAGTTGATGAAGTACGCAGACCCGGATGATTTATCAAACCGGTACTGTTACATACAGTTCACCAATGAAAAAGGAGTAAAAGAAACAAAGCAGTTTTATTTTGGCAACCCTAGTTTTGACGCAATGACTTTCTTTAATGGAAAGTTTATTTGGTCTAGCATACAGATACAGGCGGTGGAAAGATGAGTTATACAGCAAGAGTTTTTTATGTTTTGGAAAGCGACGTTACATACACATTGAAGTATGATACGCCGGGAAAAGATGTGAATATCGGAGATTCGTTTAGTTTGTCATTTTTGGACTTTGACTATAACGGAACTCATTACTACGTCAAATACGCTATCAATAACGGAAACGTGTATAAACGTGGCGTAAATACAATTGACTGTAAAAGCATGATGATTTCCGATGATGCAACGTATATGAATTGGTTTGTGTTCTGTACGGATGATGAATCAGAAGTTACCGGTGATTGCGATGTATCTTACAATGATATAGCAAGCGAACTGTACTTGACAATTAGTGGTTCTGAACTTAGCACGCAGGGAACGGAAAAACTTCTTTCTGTCAGCATATCACAAGGATGTGTTAGTGATTCGTTTGCCAGTTACGGCTCTACTTATAGTCCGACTATGAGTTGCGAAATGTATGCAGAGGATAACGGTTTTACGGATGCTCTTATCGCAAAGACATATTACGATAGCACAGTAAAAGGAACTCTTGTAAACACCTTAATGATTATTGACGGACACGACTACAATCCGGTTCCTATTGGAAGATTTGTTGTGAAAGAGAATCCAACATACAACGGTGACACCGTATCATTTAATGGAAACGGTTTAATGAGCGAATACATGGATAGAGCAGAAATTGTCATTAGTTCGCTAAACGAATATCACAAAACGGAATTGGAAGAAAAATACGTACCTAGCCAATTGCAGTTTATCTACACACGTGACGACGTTTATTATTGGGAGTATTTGCCGCAAGACTTTTTGCGTGTCACAGGATGTCCGCTATACATTGATAATTGGAAAGATGTTTTATCGTCAATCAAACAATATAAGTTGTACCATTTGATGATTCCTATGTTATCAAATTTTGCGGACAATGATGAGGATGGTTACGATTGGGATTGGGAAAGCAGAATCACATGGAGAGATTTGTTGTCTGGTATAGCAGTTTTGTTACGTGCAAATGTGATTGAAAAAAACGGTGCTTTTTATATTAAGCAGTTACCAGAGTTGCAAGCAGATAACAATTACAGACCTATATTTAATGGAGATACCTATGATTCTAATGCGATTTTCGTAAACAACCTTATGTGTCCAAACAACGTATCTGTAAAGGCTAATAATTGGTACTTTTACGAGACAAACAGTGACTATGTTGGATTTGGATATTACGAGGGTGAATCCACGGTCGTATTGAATGACAAGGCAAGCAGTGTATCGAATGTAGAGAATTATCCAGTGACGATTGAAACACCTTGGATATTATACGAAACGCTTGACAGAAATACGGTTCATACGTATTTAGGACAAGTTACGCCAATGCAGTGGAAAACAGGGTTATCCTTTTTGAACAAGGCGTTTGTTTACCATAAAGCGAGTATCGAAACAATGTACTGGCATCCTCTTATGTCGGTTGGTGAAATGCTTACGTTCGAGGACTATGACGGAGTTAAGAAGTATGTGCTTGTCGGAGAAATGACGCTGCACTACGATGGTGGATTTTATGCGGAGATTACATCACCGTGTGAAGTGCAGGAATCAAACTCATCGTCAGTTGGTAGCAGTGGTTCAAATAGTTACAATAGTGGAACAATGGCGCAGGCAAGCGGAACGGTTACTAGTACAATCCTTGGTGCTATTTTCAAGGATGGAGTTATTACAAATAGTAAAATTGCGGATTCCACGATTGAGAATAGTAAGATTAAAGATTCTACAATCACCAACGCAAAGATTGCGGATGCTACGATTGAATGGGAAAAGGTGTCGAAATCTTTTATTACGGATTTGACGGCAGATAATGCGTATATTGAACATCTGAAAGCAACTATAGGTGAGTTTGGATATATTACTGCCGAAAATGCTGATTTGACATACGCAACTATTACATCACTGCGAGCAGTAGATGGAAAGATAGATACATTGTCCTCAAAGGCTATCACTACAGAAAACCTTAGTGCAAAGGTAGCAGACCTAGGCTATTTGTCAGCGGAGAGTGCAGATTTAAAATATGCAAACATCAAATTATCCAATATTGAAGTTGCAGATATTGCTACATTATTTGCAGAAGTTGGTCTTATTGATAGAGCAACAATCGTAGAAGGACATATCACTGGTTTCTTAGATAGTGTTGAAGTCAACGCCGCAAACATTACGGCCGGAACCTTAGTGGCAGACAGAATATTGCTAAAAGGCGAAAATGGCTTGCTTTATTCGCTGAATAATTTAGGAGAACTTCAAAGTAAAACGATTGATACTTTGGATGGATATATACTTACTGACCGGACCGTAAATGCAGATAAAATAGTAGCAAAAAGCATAACAGCAAATGAACTTGATGTTGAAAAGGTTTTTGCGAATTCTGCTGTTATTAAAAAAATATTTTCGCAAGACGTGACGGCAACCGGAACCATCACTGGTGCAACATTAAAAGGTGCAAATGCAGAGATAGATAACGGTTTGATTGGTGGATTTGAAATCCAAACGAATGGACTATCCAAAAACTACACAGAAAACAGCAGTCTCGCATCAGGTAAACAAAACATTTATGAACTTAAACTTTCGAGCGATGGCGCTCCATATTATCGTAGCGCCAAATATGAATGGGATGCAAATGGCTATGTTGATTCTAAAATATTAACATGTGATGGCGACATTAGTATTGAACATGTTTCTCGTTATAACATGGTAGGTTCGATTTCAGCACGTCAAAAAATCGAACTTATTTCCGATTGGTCATACCCTGGATTATATATTACAACCTTTACTGGCGATGGGACCAAAAAATCATACCAAACCATTTATCAAGATTATGGATTTGGACGGTGGAAATATACTAATGGTATTGAAGATGGTACTGACCCTATGTATTGTTCTTCACCGTTTGGCATTGGCAGTAAAAAAAATGCTTCTTTAACTAGCTTCGATTTGCGAATATCCTCTCCTGACGGAAATCATATGAACCTTGGACAAAGGACAATCCAAGCAGTTAATGCAAATGATGCCGCAACAACATTATATCTGAATAGTTACGGTGGAAGTGTGTCTATTGGTCGTGTAGGTGGAGCAGGAACCACTACATTAAATGCCAATGTTGCTTTTGAGAAGCATTGTTCGAGTGTAACAACAACGACGCCGAGTTCAACTACATTATATGGTATTACCATGAATGGTGGATTGTTCAAAGCCGTAGTATTTCGCAACTATCCAATCGCTTCAGCATCCCCTTGGGCGAGCATTGTTCAAACAGAATTAATGCCGGTTGATTCCGGTGCAGCAGATGTTGTCCAGTATCACAACATGGTAACTAGTAGAGGTGAATGTGTTAGAGTGGCTTTTAATGCCAAGGACGGAAAACTATCCGTTAATGCACAGTATAACACCATAACCAATGATAACCTGAACGGAATAGCGATATTCCCAGTGTTACAATAAATAATTCAAATTTAGGAGGTAAAAAGAAATGGATGAAAACAAAATCACACTCAATGACTATGTGGAGAAGAAACTGTCTGCTGAAATCGCAGAACTTAAAGTTCAGCTTGCAAAGACGGAGTTTACGTTTCTTGCTTTGCAGGAAGAGAACGAGCGGTTGAAAGCACAGTTGGCAGAAAAAGAGAAAAAAACCGAAAAGGATGAATAATATTTTTGAACCCTACATATAATATATTACATGGCAATCCCATGTAATCAAGTTTCGGTTTGGGAGAGGGGTTGCAAATTCCCCTTTCCCTACAATTATATGCTAGGAGGAGATTTATGGTAGGAGAACGCAGGAAACATAGAAGAAAGTTAAAGAAACTTATTTCCAAGATGAAAAACGTAGATTCGTTGAGATATTACTACGGGTACATTGCAGAAAAAGAAAGATTGAAAGGTAATACTTATAAGGTATAATGAAATGGAGTAGGATAAAAACCCTACTCCGTTTTTTTATGACAGTTTATCGTATCTTGATTTGATAGATGGTATTGTCATTTTTTTGTTTTTCTTTCCATTTCTCTTTACGACATAATAAGCGGTTCTTCTTACAGTTCCCCACACGGAAAGCGTTTTTCCTCTTCTGTAGCCATAATATTCTTGGTAGCCTTGGCTCATGTATACTTCATAGTATTTTCCACCAGACTTTACGATTACGGTCAAGTCACTATCCAATGTATCTTCCTTTACATTTTCTATTTTACCCTTGATTTTTATTTTCTTTCCTTTGTACTTGCCTTTTTTCAATTTGGAATAATTGTAGGATTTACACATTTTCTTATATTTTTTCTTTGATGGCTCTTTCTTGCCAGACCATCCCTCTTTGAATCCGTCTGCAAACTCTGAAAATATTCCCATTGTCCTTGCCGGTATAGCGGCTTTTGAAATTGTTGGAACGCATACTGAAATAGTAAGCACTAGCGTTGTTACTACTGTTAATAGTTTCTTCATAAAACACATCTCCAATCTTTTTTATTTATACAATAATGAATGGTATCATTATTTAGTATCAGTTTTGTTTGCTCTCCAAAGCAGGTCAATTCCCTCTAAAATATATTTTCTGGCTTTCTCATCGAGGGTATAATATTTCTTAATGGCTTCTTTTAGTTCTACATCTTCTGAAATATGAGCGTCCAAAAGGGCATCTTCTTCTGAATATGTTTTATCTTTTCCATTAACCAAATAATCAATAGAGCAATCTAAGCATTCTGCAATTTTTCTAATTTTTGAAATTTTAGGCTCACTTTTACCCTTTTTCCAATCGGAAAATGTACTTTTGGGAAAATCACAATATCTTGCTACTTTTGCATCATTTAAACCTTTTAAATCTCTTAATTTACAGTATCTTTCGTACATAGAAAATCTCCTTATCAAAAAAAGTTGCAATTTCTCAACTTTTAGGGTTGACAAACAAGACTCCCTAATGTATTATAAAAACAAGTTAGGAAATCTCAACCAATTCAAAATTGAGAAATTTATATTATGTTTTTTGCACAATTCATAGTATATACGATTTTCTAACTTTTATCAAGACATAGTTGTGAAAATCGAACAACTAAAAAGGATTTTCGGTAAAAAGACTGTTAGTGTGCCGTCACTAACAGTCATTTACCCCAATTTTTATACCGTATGCACTTTGCAGTCTTTCGACGCATTGTACGACACCAATGCTTCTTAAAGCACTCTGCCACTTATGCAGTTTGGGTTCAGCATAATTTATTGCCATTAGTTGGCAGATTGCAAGGAACAAGCGGTGTAGTGTGACAAATATCGGAATGTCAACCTCGAGTTTTTAACGAACTTCTCTGTTCGGCTACGCTACACTTGATGTTACATTTCACTCCATTTTAACGTGCTGTGGCTTCACGATTGCGACCTTGCAAATGCGGAACAGGCAAATTCAAAATTGCTTTCAAGGTATACACCTCCTAAGATGAATTTACCTAAAATGGCTTATTTATTATAACGAAAATCCTAACGCAAGTCAAGAAAGGAGATGAGATTTTGGACAAGGGAAATAGAAAGAAAAGTTTTAAAAAGTTAGAATTGCTTGTTAATTCGAGAAACATTACCTTTTATAAATTGGCTGATGAACTCGGATTGGCTAGAAGTACTTTTTCGGATTGGAAATCTGGGAAATCAATGCCAAAGACGGATAAACTGATTAAGATTTCGAATTACTTTGGTGTAGAAATTTCCTATTTTATTGAGTAAAGAAAGGAGTAGACATGAACGATTTACAGATTTTTGAAAATTCAGAGTTTGGAAAAATCCGTACCATTACAAAGGATAATGAGCCTATGTTTTGCTTGGCTGATGTGTGTAAGGCACTTGAACTTACAAATAGCAGAAGTGTAGCGGATAGATTAGAAGATGACGAGCGGTGTAAGTTAGACTTACCCCGTCAGGGCGAGACTTGGTTTGTTACAGAAAGCGGATTGTATGCTGTTATTCTTCGTAGTGATAAGCCGAATGCAAAGAAGTTTCGTAAATGGGTAACTGGCGAGGTGCTTCCATCTATCCGCAAGAATGGCGGTTACATTGCCAATCAGGAGAATCTTACTCCAGAACAGATTGTAGCCAACGCATTAGTTGTGGCACAGAACATCATAACTCAAAAGGACAAGCAGATTGAGGAAATGACACCAAAGGCGAATTACTTTGACGCTTTGGTAGATAAGAAATTGAATACCAACATCCGTGACACCGCAAAGGAACTGGGTATCGGAGAAAAAGCATTTGTTTCTTTTCTTATTGAAAAAGGATATGTTTTCAGACAGGGGAAACATAGAAAATTGCGTCCATATGCCAAATACGCAGAGAGCGGAAACGGCTTGTTTGTCTTAAAGGACAAGCACAACGAGCAGAACGGTTGGGCAGGACAGCAGATGTATGTCACTCCAAAGGGAAAAGAAACATTCCGTCTGCTTTTGGAAGAAAGGGAGTGAGCCTATTATTCAGAAGATGATATTGGCGGTTCTGACATTTCTTCTTATTATAACGGTGGCAACAAGCGTGTTTAAGGATGTATACGCTTACGAGCCGGAATATGCACAAGAAGATACGTTATTTATAAAAACAGAAGAACCGCAGGTAAATGTGATTCCAAATGCAAATACGAACAGTTCTTTGGAATCCGCAAAACACATAAAGCAAAAGAAAAAGTCAAAGAAGAAACACAAGGAAAGGAAAGGCGTTCAATTCTTGATAACTGCATATTGTCCTTGTTGCGATTGTTCAGAGGGGTACGGAAAGATAACTTCTACTGGCAAGATACCAAAGCAGGGAAGAACAATAGCGGTTGACCCTAAAGTCATACCGTATGGAACAAAGGTTAAAATTAAAGGTCTTGGAACATTTATAGCAGAGGACTGCGGTGGTGCGATAAAGGGGAATCGAATTGACATATACTTTGAATCTCATGCAGACACAGAGAGATTCGGAGTGCAAAGAAGAACAGTATTTATATTAGGAAAGGATGATTGAATGATTAAGACAGATGCTAAGCCGGCAACACCAGAATTGATTGCAAATTTAATTGAACTTGGTGCAATTTATGTGAAAGACGGAGAGTTTTATGCAAATGAACCGGGAACATACAGAAAAGAAAAGGAATAGCACCCTTGACCGCAAATCAAACTGCTATTCCAGTAGTAAATAACTATGTGTTATTTGCGCTCATTTTATCAAATAAGGAGTGAAAAGTCAAGATGAATACAATTTTATTAAGAGGTACCGTGGCGAGTAAGATTAAATTCTCTCATTCGTCGCATGGTGAGAACTTTTATGAATTTCGCTTAAAAAGCGAAAGAAAAAGCAAGAAAGAGGATATTCTAATCTGCTTGGTTCCAGAGATTATTCTGGAAAAGTGTTCGATTATAGAACACGAAAAGATTGAAGTCCAAGGAGAAATTCGGACTATCAATAGAAAAAATCATAAGCACATTTATGTATTTGTGCAGGATGCCATGTGCGGCGGAGAGGTAAATTCATTGCCGGACGTAAATGAAGTAAAAATGGATGCGCATATTTGCATTCAACCTAATTTACGGCGCACATCTGCTTCCAATAGAAGAGTATGCGATGTCATTGCGGCAAGCAACCGACAATACGGCTCCGACTATATTCCATGTATAGCATGGGGGAGATATGCTACATACGTTTCAAAATGCGATGTAGGTACTCATCTGGAAATTGCCGGAAGATTGCAGAGCCGTGAATATCACAAGCAGATGGACGATGGCACAGCAGCAGTAAAAACCGCTTTTGAAGTATCAGTTTCAAAAGTCAAAGAAATCGGAAAGGAGAATGAGGATGAGGAAAGCAATGATTCAAATACCGCAGAAGAGGTTTGAAGAACTTATAAAATTGGAAGAAAGAGTAAATGTTGCTGTCGAAACTGCTATGAATGAAGAATATGCTTCCGTTACTGATATTTTGTTTATCCTTGGAACTGAACTTGCTTATGATATAGCAAATGAAAGAAAGGAGAAATATAAGAAGTGGATGAAAGAAAAAATGGAATCTTGATTCCAAACAAAGAATATCGTGCTATGGATGGAGTTAGTTCTTCCGATTTGAAAAAAATGGCTAAATCACCGGCACATTTTCGATACTGGAAAGACAATCCGGAAGAAGATACGCCATCATTGCTTTTTGGTAGGGCGGTTCACAAATACATTTTGGAAAAAGATGATTTTTACAAAGAGTTTGCCGTAGCACCAGAAATAGACAGACGAACAAAAGATGGAAAAGCGAAGTGGCTTTTATTCCAAGACCAAAACGAGGGAAAAGACATTGTTTCATTGGATGATTTTCAACAAATAAAAGATATGCATTACGTCTTGTATAGTAATTCATTTGCAAGAACTCTTTTAACTGGCAAAAAGGAACTTTCGTATTTTACGGAAGATTCAGAAACAGGAATTACTATGAAATGCAGACCAGATTGTCTTACAGAAGTAGCAGGAACACACTTTTTGATTGACTACAAAACATGCAATGACGCTAGTACGGATGTATTTATGCGTGATTCAATCAAATTTATGTATGATATGCAGATGGCATATTACAAACATATTCTTGATGAAATACTTGGTGTTGAGCATACGGTAGTTTTTATCGCACAAGAGAAAACTGCTCCATACTGTGTAAACATTATGGAACCAAATGAATATTATATGCGTTCTGGTGCTGATATGTTTAGGGAATACTTAAATCTCTATAAAGAATGTTCAGAAACTGGTAACTGGTACGGATATATGAAAGATGAAGTAAACAGTCTTGGATTGCCGAACTGGTTACAGAAACAGTATGAATCTTTAGGAAGTGAGGTGGAATAAATTGAATAAATTGATTGAATTTTTGAAAGATAGATTTCCAGATGGCGTACAGGCTTTTGATACTAGAAATATTGCTGGAGATAGTATGGTTACAATTTACTATGATGGTGAAATTATGGTTAATTACTGTCCATCTTATGAATACATTGAAATTTTTGGATTAACAAAAGAACAGTTTGAGATAGTGTGCAAAAAAGCAAATTTACATTAAGGAGTATAAAAAATGAGAATAGTAAAAGATGAATGTTTAGGTTGTGCAGCACCAGCTTATCCTTGCCTTGGTAGTAGTTGTCCAAATAGGAAAAGAACGCATTACTATTGTGACCGTTGTAAAGATGAATTTTTACCAGAAGCATTGTATCAGTACGATGGCGAAGAAGTTTGTGGAGAGTGCATATTGAAAGATTTTAAAATTATAGACAGTTGAAAGGAGAATTGATATGTCAAATGAAGTATCAGTAAGAAACAATCAATCGGTTGGTGGGAGTTTTAATAACATTAACCAAGGAACAGTAGCAGTAGAAAGTAATCGTGCTATTGCAGAAGCACAGGGGAAATTGATTATGGCAAAACAGTTTCCAAGAGATTACACAAAATCATATGCAAGTGCGATTGAAGCGTGTCAACGAAAAGGTTTTGCCGACAAAGCGTTTTTCAGTTATCCACGTGGCGGTCAGACGGTAACAGGAGTAACAATCAGATTTGCAGAGGAAATGGCACGATGCTACGGCAATCTTGAATATGGAATCAAGGAAATGTCCCATGAAAAAGGAAAGTCCGAAATGCAGGCGTATTGTTGGGATTTGGAAAACAATACAGTTTCTAGCCAGAACTTTACCGTTGAACACGTAATGGAGACAAAGCAGGGTAACAGAAAACTTACTAGTCAGCGTGATATTTACGAAAGGACAGCCAATGATGGTGCAAGACGTTTAAGAAGTAGAATCCTTGCAATTCTTCCTCCAGATTTAGTTGAGGATTGTATTAAGGAATGTAAGAAAACGATTGCCGGGCAAAATGATATTCCTTTGATTGACAAGGTAAAGAATATGATTACTGGATTTGCTAAGTTGGGCGTAACTAAAGAAATGTTGGAAAAGCGTCTTAATCATACAGTTGAGAGTATCAACGATGATGAATTGACAGAGTATATCGGTATTTACAACGGATTAAAGCAGAAAGAGACAGTTGTTTCTGATTGGTTTGAACAACCAAAAACTGCATCGCAGGTAACGGAACTTTTGAAAGAAGCTGAAAAAGAAAAAAAACAAGAGAGCAAAGAAGAGAAAGGAGATAAAAAGTGACTTATTGCGTAACTATAAAAAACAATAAGAAAAAGTTTCCGCTTAAAGGGTTAAATGAATTGCTTGGTGGAAGAATTTACAATCAAAGATTGAAAAAGTACCACAACCCAGTAAAGAAAGCAAATGATGATATATGCTTGAAAGCCATTAAACGTACTCTTAAAGGCGTTAAAATTAAAAAGACTATACGTTGTGTGTTTTGGATATTTTCAAGTGATAAAAGGCACGACAGAGGAAATCTTTGCAGTGCGGTTGAAAAATCATTTTTGGACGCATTACAGTTAGCAAAAGTGATTAGAAATGACGGATGGGATGATGTTCTTGATTCGGAGTTTCATACAATGGTAGATGCTTCAAACCCTAGAGTTGTTGTTGAAATTGAGGAAATTGATTAAAAGAAAACGAGGAATAATTATGAGAATTATAAGCCAAAACGGAACAATTGATGTTCCATACGATATGTGTTGTGTTTGGAGACAGGAAGAGGTTATTTACTGCCGTGTTGTTGGAAATGATGACAATATTTTGATGGCTACTTATTCTTCTAGCGAAACAGCTGAAATGGTATTGGAACGATTTAAAGATAATGCTTTAGTTCTTTTGATGGATGTGCTTGTTGGAAAAATCACAAAAGAATATGCTAATGATTTTTATTATCAGTTTCCAAAAGAGGATTTGCTGGTTGAAAGGATTATTCCAAAAGGCGGGAAACTTCCTTTGTCAGATATTTTGAGTATTAGAAAAAAATATTTAAATGAAGAAAAATATTTAAATGAAGATTAGAGAGAATGAAAGATACCCTATGATTAAGATGCATACAGAAAAGAAAGGTGGAATGACTTATTAACAAAGTAATTTTAATTGGCAGATTAACAAGAGACCCAGAAATCAGATATACGCAGGGAGAAAATTCAATGGCAGTAGCAAGATTTACTCTTGCAGTAGACCGCAGATTCAAAAGAGACAATCAACCTACGGCTGATTTTATAAGTTGTATTTGCTTTAGAAAAACGGCTGAATTTGTTGAAAAATATTGTAAAAAAGGAACAAAGTTGGCGGTTGATGGCAGTTGGCAGACTGGAAGTTATACCAATAAGGATGGAAACAAGGTATATACAAATGATTGCCTTGTTGATAATTGCGAATTTGCTGGAAGCAAGGCAACGGCAGAACAGAATCAGAAAAATGATAATAAATCTGGAAATAATGACTTCATGAACATTCCAGATGGTGTTGAGGATGGACTGCCATTTAACTAAAAAAGGAGACATATAAGATGGCTGATAAGAGAATGTTTTCAAGAAAATTGATTAGTTCGGATGTGTTTTTGGACATGCCATTAACTGCACAAGGATTGTTTTTTCATCTGTGCATGAGAGCCGATGATGATGGATTTGTAGATGCTCCAAACCGAATTGTAAGAGAATGTCAGGCAACTCCAAAAGACCTTGAAATCCTTGAAAGGAAGAGATACATACTCACGTTTGAAAACTCTAACGTGGTACTTATCAAACATTGGTTTCTGCACAACTCAATTGCAAAGGACCGGTACACGCCAACACTGTATACAGATGAAAGGTCGAGAGTCACCTTAAAATGTGGCAAGATGTACCCGAATTGTAGCAAGAGTGACAACAAAAACTATACGGAAGTAAAACGTACAGATAACGACTTGGAAACGAATTGTAACCAAATTAATAACAAAGTGGAGCGTAGAGAAGATAAGGTAAGAGAAGAAAAGAAAAGTGATATTGTCGAGCAGAGCACGACGGACACTTCTTTGGTGAAAGAAATCATTGATTATTTGAATGAAAAAACTGGTGCAAGTTACAGATACAGTACCAAAAAGACACAAAATCTTATCAATGCAAGGATTAAAGAAAAATTCACTTTGGAAGATTTCAAACGCGTAATAGACAGTAAATGTAACGATTGGAAATCAGACGAGAAGATGAAAGAGTATTTGCGGCCCGAAACTTTGTTTGGAACGAAGTTTGAAAGTTATCTTCAAAATGCTCCAAAGATTTTGAAACCTAGAGCAGAGCCGGAAGAAGTTGTTCCGGAAGTTGAGGAAGAGGAAGTAGGTGCTGACTGGTAATGCGATATAAAGTTTACGAGTTTAACCCGGATGATGCTTACAACTTTGCTCGTCATGTTGGAATTGAGGTTAAGGAACACGGTGGCGAACTGTTTTTTAAGACTTGCCCTTATTGCAAGCCAAGAGCCACAAGGGGAAATGTTCGTACCTTTTCCATAAATCTTAAAACTGGACAGTTTAAGTGTTTAAGAGCCAGTTGTGGAATATCCGGCAACATGGTAACGCTTTCAAAGGACTTTGACTTCTCACTTGGTAACGAGGTTGACGAGTATTATCGTCCAAAGAAAAGATACAAGCGGTTGAAGCAACCAAAAGAAGCAATTAAACCAAAGCCGGAAGCGATTCAGTATTTGGAAAGCCGTGGTATATCCGAAGAAGTTGCCAAAAAGTACGAAATTACCGTACAGACTAGCCATCCAAACATTCTTGTATTTCCGTTCTATGACGAAGAAGGTGTACTGCAATTTGTCAAGTACAGAAAAACGGATTTTGACAAGGCAAAGGACGCTAACAAGGAGTGGTGCGAAGCAAGCACAAAACCGATATTGTTTGGAATGAAACAATGTGATGATAGTTTTGATACGCTCGTACTCACAGAGGGTCAGATGGATTCATTATCAGTTGCTACGGCAGGAATACCAAACGCAGTGTCCGTTCCAACCGGTGCCAAAGGCTTTACATGGATTCCCTATTGTTGGGATTGGCTTTGCAAATGGAAGAAAATAATCGTTTTTGGAGATTTTGAGAAAGGCTCAATATCTTTGTTGGATGAACTTGCAAAACGTCTAAAAGACCGTGTAGAACACGTCAGAGAGGACAATTACAAAGACTGCAAGGACGCAAACGAGATACTTCTCAAATACGGAGCAGAGCAGGTTAGAAAATGCGTTGAAGAATCGGTTAAGTTGCCAATCGACAACGTGATTGATTTGGCAGATGTAAAAGAACTTGACCCATACAGCATCGAAAAGATACCGACCGGTATTGCGGATGTAGACAACTTGCTTTGCGGAGGAATCCCATTCGGTGTTGTTACCATCGTTACTGGAAAATCAGGAAAAGGAAAATCGACTTTTGTAGGGCAGATTATAACAAGAGCATTAAACAAAGGTGACAATGTTTTTGTATATTCGGGGGAAATGCCAAATTATCTTTTTAAGAATGCGATTGATTTTCAAATTGCTGGACCGGCAAACGTAGTGGAAGAAGATAGGAGAGATTATGTAAAGCGTTACGTTCGCAAATCTGCGAAAGATAAGATTGTAGAGTGGTATCGTGGAAAATGTATGCTTTACGACCGCACAATGGTTAAGGATGAAGATACTGACTTGCTAAATACGATTGAACGTATGATAGTAAGTCAAAATGTAAGAGTTATTGTGATTGATAATTTAATGACAATGATAAACAAAACGAGAGTTAAGGGAAGTAAGTTAGAAGCACAGAGCGAAGTTTCAAACGCACTAGAGGATATGGCTAGATTTTACAATGTTTGTATTATCTTAGTGGCTCACAAGAGAAAAGATAGTGGAATTGATGATGAAGATATGGACGATTCGATTCGTGGCGATTCCGATATTGTCAATTCAGCAGGAGTGATTATTCACTATAACGTAAATAAAGATGAGAATACGATGGAAAATTATCCGAGAATAATTTCGGTTACTAAAAATCGTGTATTTGGAAGAACTTCTTACAGAGGTTGGAAAGTACACTACGATGAAAAGTCCAAACGAATCTACGGAGACCACGATGATTTGAATATTTGTCTTGGTTGGGATAATGAAAGCGGTGGATTTGTTGAGGACTACGATAATTCAATATTTAGTTAGGTGGTGTTTGTATGGGAAGCGTAAATGCATCGCAGATTCCAGAAGAACAGCATATGTGGACTGATATTTGGAATTGGCGTAAGAAATATTACTACCCGGAAGATGATGATTCTTGGTGGAAAGAGTTTACGGAAACAGGCATTGCAATCGGAGAAAAATATGCAACTAAATTATCGCATGAGATTATTTTTGCAATTTTTAATGATGTGCAAAATCGCAGTAAAAAATCGAAATCAACGGAGGTATTGAAATGAAAGAAGCAATTAAATTAGTTGAAAAGGCTCTTGAAATTTTGAAGAGCAGAGAGAAAAAGGAAAAGGTTGTTTTGAACTCATTGAAACCGGGCGAAACATTCATGATTGGCGAACATGAATTTATTGTTTTGGAACAGAATTACGAAACGACAAACGTAATCTCCAAAAACCTTATGGCTGAAAATGTTCGGTTTGATGGAGATACAAGAGATTACAATAAATCTGCTTTGAAAAAGTATATTGACGAAAAAATCAAGCCTATTATTTTGGAAAATGTCGGTGCTGGAAATCTTGTTGAGCATTCCGTACCATTGACGAGTGTTGATAATCAGAACGAGTTTAATGATTGTATTTGTGAGGTTCGTCCTATTACTTTTGACGAAGCGAGAGAATACAATGATTTACTTGTTAATGAAGATTTGCCAGATTATTATTGGACGCTTACTCCGTGGTCTACTGATGAAAGAGGATTGAAGTATGCTATTGCAATTGTTTCGCCGTCCGGCGACTTCAACTGCAGCAATTTCAGCCGCAGCAACGGCGTGCGCCCATTCTGTATCTTAAAATCTAATATCTTTGTATCGAAAGGAGAATAAAATAATATGGACTTAGAAAAAAGAGTTGAAATGCTTGAAAAGCGGATTGACAAATTGGAAAGTGAAAATATGAAAGAAAGGCTTACTGGATTAAAAGTTGGCGATTATTTTGAGGTTGCCGGAACAAAATGGAGAATCCTTGACATCAAACCTTGCGGATATGTTTGTCTTTCAGATGCATTAGAGGAAAGAAAAATTTTTGATTCGGAAACAAACAATTGGAAACTAAGTAGTCTGCGTGAATATCTCAATAACGATTTTTATAAGAAAATTGCTGATGAGATTATGGAAAAAAATATTCTTCCGTTTGGAAGAGATTTATTGTCTCTTGATGGACAGGATGAATATGGAGATTGCACGGATTATGTATCTCTTCTTTCCGTTGACGATTACAGACAATACAGAAAATTGATTCCTAATAATGAACAGTGGTGGTGGCTGTTAACTCCTTGGAGTACACCTTGCAACGGATATGAAACGCAAGTATCGGTTGTTTCGCCGTCCGGCTGCATCGACCTCAACGATTGCTACGACGTCAACGGCGTGCGCCCACTTTGTATCTTTTCACCTAATCTCTTTGAATCGGAGTGATGATTATGGCAAGTAAAGAACTTACTGTAATTCTAAAGGCAAAAGATTTAGCAAAGCACACTTTGGAAAAGACATCAAATTGTAATCACTATCCAAAGAAATTTAGATTTTCTCTTGTGGACAAGATGCAGAACAAGTCGCTTGAAATCTACGAATGTTTGCTTGAAGCAAATAGAACGGATATAAAAGCATACAAGAGAGAACGATTAGAGTTGCAGACAAGAGCAATAACACATTGCGATGAACTCTTGTATTACATAGAGTTATCAAACAGTTTAGGACTAATCAACATAAAATGTGTCGGTCATTGGTCGAAAATGGTTTGCGATGTAAAGCATATGGCAATCGCATGGAGAACAAAAGACAAAGAAAGATAAAATCATAGGTTATGCGCTGCTTAATCGGTTGTTTCGCCGTCCGGCAACATCAACAACAACAATTGCAACAACAACAACGGCGTGCGCCCATTCTGTGACAAACAGACAGTTAGAGTAGGCATTAAGCCGAAATCAGAGAAAGATACAGAAAAGCACATGACCTTTCCTAAAAGGATAAATACAAAGGAGTTTTTATTATGGATGATAAAAGTATTATATGCAATTTTGAGAACCTTTATAACGCTTATAAACGTGCTAAGGCAGGTAAAAGGCGCAATGAAAGTTGTGCTAGATTCCAAACAATGAGCCTAGATGGCGTTCATATGTTGCTAGAGCAGTTGAAAAGCAAAACCTATAAGATGAATCCATATAACGAATTTAAGGTTTACGAGCCTAAAGAACGATTGATACGTTCTTGTTCGTTTAAGGATAAGGTTGTTCAGCATTGCTTATCTGATACGATTTTACATCCAAGACTGGAAAGCCAGTTTATCAAGACAAACTATGCCGGGCAGAAAAACAAAGGAACATTGTTCGGCATGGATTGTCTGAAAAAACAAATGTTAGAGTTTTACCAAAAACACAAGTTAGATGGATGGATTTTGAGATGTGATGTAACTAAATTCTTTTATAGTATCGACCACGAGATATTAAAAGATATAGTTGACTATTACTTCCGGGACAATTATACAATGTGGCTTAACCATTTGCTTATTGATAGCACAGATGGTATCGGGGTGTCATTAGGAAATCAAGTGGCTCAAATATATGCTTTGCTTATGCTTGACGGATTAGACCATATGGTTACTGGCGAGTTTGGAATCAATCTTTATGGAAGATATATGGATGATTTCTATTTGATACACCAAGACAAGGAATATTTGAAATGGTGTCTTGATTGCATAAATCAGTTTGTAGAAAGCCTTGGTTTGACACTAAACGGTAAAACGCAAATTGTTCCGTTCAAGTGTGGAATACCATTTCTGGGGTTCCACCACTACATAACTAAGGATGGAAAGTATATACGCAGGCTAAAAGGTGAAAACAAGCGAAAAATCCGTAAAAAGATAAGAAAGTGGGTAAAACTCGTTAAGTCCGAAAAAATGACTGAAACAAAATTTTATGAGAAATACAATGCATGGAAAAATCATGCGTCACATGGAAATTGCGTTAAGTTGTGTCATTCAATGGACTTATATGTGGAAAAGTTGTTTAAATCAAACATAGATAGCAGGTGATGATATTGGAACAGATTAACGGTCAAATTGAATTGACGCAGTACCTAGAATCAAAAATAAAAACTGGAAAGGTCATGGATTTAACTTCTTATATTAACAGCCAAGGCAAAGCACAATACGCACAGATTCAAGAAGTTGTTTTCAAGTCATACGAAGATTACAAGGAAGATGATGATTTCTTGGAAAGAATGACAAATGCAATTTCTATCTATGTGTTAAGCGTATCAAAGGGATATATGGATTATTTGAGAAAGGAAGTGATTGGATGAAAATTGATGAATTAATTGAAAACGCAGAGGAAAAAGCAAGAGTGCATGAATATCATGCAGATATTTTTGAAAACGGGAATCCTATGCGTGATGCCTGCCTTAAAAGCTCAAAAGACTGCAAACAGTTAGCAGAATGGCTTATGCAGTTAAAAGAATATCAATCTTTGAAGGAACAGGGCAGACTTATTATTCTGCCACTTGCTGATGATAAAGTAGAACACAGAGAATGTGTTCATACTAAAGCAACTTGTCACCACGAAGAGTGTAAGTGTTCTGAATGTCCATTGACGGAGTTATTTTTGGTGTTACGAAGAGGCTTATGCAAGTAGATGTTTTGCTGGCATTGAATTAGGAGAATCCGAAGCAGAAGCAAAACTGAAAGAATTGAGGTGTAACAATGATTGATTGTAATATTTGCAAGCATAAAGAAGATTATTGTATAGGGTGCAAACACGGTGAGTTGTTTGAGAGAAAAAATGTGTCAGAACCTAAAAAAATATCAGTTAGTAATGGAAATGAATATTGCGGACATTGTGGTTATTTGTGTGACTACGCAAGAGGATATAAAAAGTTTTATTGTATTAGGTGCGGCGGACTTAATTTAAAAAGTTGGAAGAATTGAGAGGTGGAGAATGAGTGCAGGAATGAATTTGGAAGGAGCGAAAATCGTAGCAGATAAAATGACATACGCTGATGCCGTTTGTAATGCTTTGGGTTCAAAATGCGTTCCATATAGGAAGGCAACAAAAATCAAACTTAAAGAATTGATTGAAATTGCCAAAAGTGTTGACGAAGCAAAAGCCAAAGGCTGTGATGAAATTAGTACAGCATTATATTACGATGGCTTTAATGACGGTTACAGTAAAGCACTTGATAATCTGCTGAAACTAGTAATCAGCAAGTATGATGATGGATTGTCACTTGAAGAATTGGCAGAAGAGATTGAACGGCAAAGGGAGGTGGAGAAGAATGAAAAATAAAAGCAAATTCACATATCCAAAATGCCCTTACTGTAAAAGTGAATATACCGAAAAACTCGGAAGTATGAAATACGGTTTGATGAAGTTGGCAACAGAGGGTTGGTGTGAAAATATCACTGCTAAGTGCGAAAAATGTGGAGAAAAATTTAATGTAAGAGTCCACATTACATATTATGGTTCAAAGTTAAAGAGAGGTGGAGAAAATGACTAAGAAAGAATTATATACTTGTGATATTTGCCATACCGATTATCGTGAAAAGGCAGATGCTTTAAAGTGCGAAAAAGAACATCTCAAATGCGTTAAAATCACAGACGCTAGATATAATGCACATTTCAATTTACCATGCAAAATCGAAGTGGAGTTTTCAGATGGGACAAAACATTGGTATAGACAATAAAGAATTGAGAGGTGCTGAATGAATCGTAAGAAACGCTATGGTGTCTGGAATACCAAAAAGAAAGAATTTCAATTTGGTATTTGCGAACCAAGCAAAACAAAAGCAAGAAAGAAACTATTTGAAAAGATTGGAAAGGATGCCTACAAATACAGATTTCAAATCAAAGAATTGAAACTAGGCAATCCAAAGGCTGAAAAATTACTTACTATAGAAATTGGAGGTAAAGAAAAATGAGCATAAAACCCATATTGTTTAACACAGAAATGGTGAGAGCGATTCTTGACGGCAGAAAAGTTGTCACAAGGCGGTTGATTAAGCTGCAACCAAAATCCAGGCTGTGTTATACATATGCAGGAAACTATAAGGTAGGCACATGGGGATATCCAAGCGACACAGCACATGAGTTTTGGGGAGAAGAATACAAGCTTCCTAATAACATTGCAAAAGAGGATTTGGCAAAACGATGGAATCCACCTTGTCATACAGATGATATCCTTTATGTCCGGGAAACATGGCAGAAAGCAGGGCTAGTAGATGATTTTGACCAGGTTGTTGATGGAACAGAAAAATACTACTATGCGGCAGGTCCGGAAAAACCATACTTTGATTTTTGGGTTGACCCGGAAACTGGAGAACATAAAGACCGTATGCCGTGGAGACCATCAATCCATATGCCGAAAGAAGCTGCTCGGATTTGGCTAAAGGTTACGAATGTACGAGTGGAGAGATTACAGAAAATTACAGATGATGGATGCATTGCAGAAGGTGTATATCCATCACCTTGTAGAAAATGCAATGCTACGTTTGGGTGTGATACATGTCCGGATGAAGGATATAACGAAACAGACGGCTTTTCAGAACTCTGGAATTCAACCATCAAGAAATCAGACCTTGATGTATACGGATGGCTCGCAAATCCTTATGTATGGGTTGTTGAATTTGAACGGTGCGAGAAGCCACCTGAATGTATTTTAAAAGGTTATGATAAAGCGCCGGATGATGGTTTGAAGTGTTTAGGTTATATGTATGATGATAATAGAGATGAATTGATTCCTATGTGTAAAAAATGTTCGTATCAGGCAAGTTATGAAAATGAGGAAGAAAAGTGAAAAGCCGGGAAAGGAGTAATTATGAGTAAGCATAAGACAATATCCAAAAAACAAAGACTTGCAGTGTATGAAAAGTGTAACCATAGATGCGCTTATTGCGGTTGTGAGTTGGATTATAAGGATATGCAAGTAGACCATGTAGAACCACTACATAGATATGAGACAGCGTACGCAATTGGGGAAGCTGACTTCCTTGATGAAATAGAAAACCTTATGCCATCTTGTAGGCAATGCAACTTTTATAAGTCAACATTTAGTTTGGAGGATTTCAGACAACGGTTGCAGGTGTCCATGATGAATAACCTTAGAAAGAACTTTGGCTATAAGCTGGCTTTGAAGTATGGGTTAGTAGAGGAAAAAATGAAACCAATTAGATTTTATTTTGAGGAAATTGGAGGTGATAACAATGACTAACGCGGACAGAATCAGAAACATGACGGATGAAGAATTGGCAGTATCTATTATGTGTCCAGCAGAGTATGATTTAGGTTTTAACAAAGAGTGTAAATGCACTGGCAATATGAACAGAAATTGCCGTAAATGCACATTAGAATGGCTTCAATCAGAAGCAGAATAGGAGGAAATATGAGTAACAATTTAGAATTTATGAAAGAGCATAATTGTAAACATCTAAAAAACTGTAAGTTTGCTAGTGTTGTGAAATATCAGTATTCGGATGATAAAAAAGGATGGTATATACAATTTGGAAATGTGCTTCATGGTATAAAATATTGTCCTTATTGCGGTATGAGATTGGAGGAAGAAAATGGAAGATAGATATTTATTCAAGGCAAAGAGACTTGACAACGGAGAATGGGAAATTGGAAGTTTAATAATACTTCCAAATGGAGAATGTGAGATTTGGAACAGATGCAATAATCCACCTGATAGTGACCCTATGTGGCGCAGATGTGTAATTACACACAAAGTAGAACCATCCACCATCTGTCAATGCACAGGAAAAAGAGATAAGCACAATCACCTTATTTTTGAAAATGACCTTATGGATGGTTTTATTTATCCGTACCTTTCTGGTTTGGATTCAGAACATGATTACTTTGCAGAGGTTTGTTGGTGTGATGATATTACAGGATTTGGAATATGTACACACAAATACAAAAATTCGGATGTTCGTGGTTCGGCATATGGAGATGTTGATTTAATTGAAGATTTCGATTCCAGTAAATGGGAAGTTATTGGCAACATTTTTGACAATCCTGAATTGTTAGAAAGCGATGAACAATATGACAGAGAGTGAAGCAACTATGATACTTAAAAACGAAATGCCTGGTTGTGGAGAAAAAATAATATTTGCAGAAGGAGAGAAGTGCGAAGCATATGAAATGGCAATACAATCACTTGAAAAGCATATACCAAAGAAACCTATATTTGATTACAACCTTAGCGACACTTTATCAGAATTTCATTGTGATTGCGGTAATAATATAAAAGTAAAGCATGATATAGGAGTGATGGATAATAATGATGCACCAAACTACTGTAGCAAGTGCGGTTGTAAATTAGATTGGAGTGATAAAGAAAGTGAGGAAACAAAGTTATGAAATTAGATGAAGCAATAGAAAAGCTAAAAGCATACCTTAAATGCCAAAAGAAACAAGTTGAAGGCATTTATGAAGATTGCAATAACGAAAAATGTGATAACTGTAATTTATGTTATGAGAAAGGAAACATAAGCGAACATATTAAGAGTCTAGAAACGGTAATATCAGAAATTGAAAACCAATCAAATAATCAATGGATTTCTGTAAATGAAAGAAAGCCAGAGGAATTTGAAGATGTTCTTGTTGCTTTATCTGGCAAAATTAGAGGTGGAACGTGTGATGGAGAATATCGTGATGATATTTGTGTTGGATATTATGGATATAACCGATGGCATAATCATACAAATTTGTATGATTGTAAGGTTAATTATTGGATGCCATTGCCAAAGCCTTACAAGGAGAGTGAGTAAGAATGAGACTGATTGACGCAGATGAGTTAAAGGAAGAATTATCACAACAATGGTTTATAGATATTCTTCTTACAAAAACAAACAGTAATGATATGTATAGTGCTTTGGCAGAAAAGATTGATAGTCAACCTACCGCTTATGATGTAGATAAGGTTGTGGAGCAGTTGGAAGAAGCGAAAAGCATGGTTCCGGTTAATAGAGTGCTTGATTATATTACCAAAGACAAGCCGAAGGAATTAGGTCAGCTTATAGCTTATGATAAATCAATCAAGATTGTAAAGGCAAGTGGCATGAATAATAATTTAAAATAAGTGACTAAGTAAAAATACTAGAAAGGACGGATAACATGGCAGTAAACAAAAGAGCAGCAATGCGGAGAGAAAAACGTGTGCAGGAGAAATTGACCGGCGGTAAGCCAACACAAACAAAACTTATGGCAAGGGCATACATAACTGGTAAGAATGAGGGATTTGAACTTGCTACCGGAATTATGTTTCTTGCACTTTGCGAAGAATTTGGATTTGGAAACAAAAGAATCAATCGGCTTATTGAACGTATATCTGATGAATCAGTAAAGATGGATGAAGACACAACAAAGTTTAATGTTGATTGGTATATAGATAAAGTCAGAGAGAAATGCGGTGTCCGAATCCTTAAATCAGATGAGGATGAGTGAGGTGTTTGTTTGAGCAATATCTATCAAAAACGATTGTACGATAGAAGAAAGCAGAACGGACTTTGCATTGATTGTGGAAAGCCACTAGATAGAGACGGCTTACGATGTATAAGTTGTCGCAGTAAAAAGTCGGAGAACGAAAGAAGAAATAAACAATGCTATAAAGAAGTTGGCATATGTCCTATTTGCAGAAAGGTTCCAATCGGCAGTAGTGAATCATCATGCCCGGAATGCCGTGCAAATGAATCAATACAATGCAATAATCGAAGAAATAAAAGTGAAGAAGCACGAAAGAGATATAACCAAGAACACAAGGAATGGGCGAAACTTACATATAAGCAGGACGTAGAAAAAGGTATTTGTCCACGGTGCCGTAAGCGAAAAGCCGATTACGGGTACTTGACTTGTGGAATATGCAGGGAGAAAAGCAGAAATAGTCAGAGAGCAAAGGCTAGTACGAAAAAGAAAACATGGATTGAAAACGGTTTGTGTTGCTTTTGCGGTGGAAAAGTAAAAGATGGATACAAGGTATGCGAAAAGCACTATCAGATGAATGTTGAAAAAGCACGCTCGCAGAAAGCGAATGAAGCAAGAAGAGAATTACAAGAGAGCGGAATATTATATTAAAAAGGAGAAATAGACCATGGAAAGATTATCAGAAGAACAGTACAGAGAAGTAATTGCGGAAATCAAACATAGTGAACTTCCGAGAAAAACGCAGGAGTTGTTAATTGCGTTGGTTGATGAAGCCAATAAACCAAACAAAAAATTATAGGAAAGGAAAAGGCTTATGAGATTAGGAAAGTATTTATCCTCATTGACTAAGCCGGAACTTGATGAAATTGAAAAAATTTGCAATTTCACCGAAGATGAAGAACAAATATTCAAATGCATATCAAAAGGCTATACATTAAGACAAATAGAGATGAAATGCAATATGTCGGAATCAACCGTCATAAGAAGAGTATCAAGGATTGATTGGAAAATAAATAAGGCAAAGGAGATGATAGAAGTGAAAAAAGAAATTCCAGTATGTGAAAAGTATAACCTTACTATTGAAGAAGCATCGGCTTATTTTAATATTGGAAAGGATAGAATGAGGGAAATTGTGAACGAAAACAGAAATGAACTTGTTCTTGTTATAGGAAGAAAAAACCTTATAAAAAGGAAAAAGATGGAAGAGTATCTCGACAGGACAATGGTTTTATAACTTTCTATAAGTACCTATTATTTGCTATAGAGCGTTGTTAGTGATATAATTATCCTTTAACAATGCTCTTTTCTTTAAGAAAGGAGAATGTGTATGCCAAGCAGAAAAGATAACAAAGGAAGAGTATTAGAGAAAGGAGAAAGCCAAAGAACTGACGGTACTTATATGTACCGATGGACTGATTTATCAAAGAAACGTCAAACAATATATGCCAGAACATTAAATGAACTACGACAAAAAGAGTTACAAGTAACAAAAACAGAAATAATATCTGGTGTTTCTTGGGAAAGTAATAAAATAACAGTCCGGGAACTGATAGACAGGTATTTATCGTTAAAAAAAGTCCGCATAACAACAGAACAGAAGTATAGATACCTAATAAATATGCTTGACAAGATACAGATATTGGATATTCCAATCAAAGACATAAAAACATCGTTGGCAAAGCGATATATGATTACCTTAAGCAATATAGGGTATTCGTATGGAACGGTTCAAAATGCAAAAACACTTTTGAAACCGGCTTTTCAAATGGCAGTTGAGGATGATTATATAGTCAAAAATCCATTTCTATTCACTTTATCGAACATAATTGAAAACGATTCAAAGCAAAGATTTTCGATGAGTGAAGAAGAGGAAAACCATTATATTGAATTTATTTCCAATCATGGATGGTTTCGACATATCTATGATGATGTAGTGATTCTTTTGAATACTGGAATGAGGGTAAGTGAATTATATGGACTTACATTTAAGGATGTGGACCTCAAAAACAGAAGAATAAATGTAAATAAGCAATTGCACAGGATTGGTGGCAAATACGTTGTTCTTCCACCAAAGTCAAAAGCAGGGAACCGTATACTTGCCATGAATGACTCAACAAGAAAAGCATTTATGCACAAAAGGACAGAAGTTAGACCTAAAGTCGAATATGCGATTGACGGATATACTGGATTTGTTTTTATAAACCACTTGGGTTTTCCAAAAACAAGAAGAAATTTAGAGGGTTCAATGAGAGAAGTAAGAAAAAAGCATATTGAACTTGGTCTTGGAGAGTTGCCGCAAATAACACCTCATGTGTTAAGACATACATTTTGTAGCCGCATGGTTGAAAAAGGTATGAATGTAAAAACATTGCAATTAGTAATGGGGCATTCAGATATTTCTACCACATTAGATGTTTATACTCACAAGAAACCAGATGATGTTGCGAAAGAAATGGAACAATATATTGCTATGTAAAACGGTGTATTTGGTGTAAATTTGGTGTAAGTTAAAAAACAAAACGCTTAAAAGTACCGAAAAATGGTTTGTTATAAAAACTCTTACCATTTCGCCGCCGATTGATCCAGCTTCACGGGAAGTAAGGTCACCGTTGTAACCATCTTTCAAGTTTACACCAATCTCGTTTGCAACTTCCATTTTGAAACGATTCATAGCCTCTTTAGCCTGTGGTACTTCCATCTTGGATGAATTTTTGTTTGTCATGATTTTTCACCTCCGTTTTATTTATTGTGAAGATAAAGGAATGCCGGGAAACGGCATCCCTTTTGTTGAAATGCTGTTTTTTTTCTCCTGCATCCGATTTATCTTGGTAATATTGTTGCCACAAAAAAGAAAAATATAATGGAAATTTGTGGCATAAAAGTAATGAAAAAAAATACTGACAAAAAAATACGAAAATGCTATAATGAAGTTCAATAAGAGGATTGTATAGTTTTGAGAGAAAGCTGTGCTTTTGAAAGGAGAAGTAGGATGCGCTTTCGTGATGTTGGGGTACAATTAGAGTACGACAGTGATTTTAAAATTTATAGAGAAGACGGAATTTCCCGGTATGGAAAGCCGGATTATTTATTTTTGTATTTTCATACGGAGTGCTGTGTTGTGCTTGATGAGCAGCCGGTTTATGTTAAGCCGCCATCCGTGATTTTATATGATATTGGTGCTAAGCAGCACTATTATGCCGTAAATGATTCCTATAAAGATGATTTTGTACATTTTTGGCTGGATGACAGCCGTTCTTTTGTGGATGAAATCAATCTACCGATGAATACGGTGATTCACCTGCCGGAAAATACGTTGATTCCTTCGATGATGAAACAACTCTATCAGGAATATATTTCGATGAATGAGTACAAAGAGACGACGATGGAATGTTTATTTAAAATGATTTTGATTAAAGTTTCCGAGATGTCAGAAAGACGTAAGGTTGCAAAAATACCGGACCGATATGATGAATTGTTTCAGAATCTTCGTTCTCAGATATATTTGGAGCCGTCGAAAGACTGGCATGTATCGGAGTGTGCCGGTGTCAATGGGCTAAGTACACCGTATTTTCAGAAATTGTATAAATCATATTTTGGAAATACGTTTGTGCAGGATGTTGTACAGAGCCGGATGGAGCATGCCAAACATTTTTTATTGGTTTCCAATTATTCGATGAAGGAAATTGCGGATTTGTGCGGCTATCGCAATGAAACATTTTTTATGAAGCAGTTTAAGAAAAATATTCACGTGACACCGAGCCAATACCGGGCGCAGGCACGAAAAAAATTACAGGAATAGCAAAATCGTCATTTTTTTGCCACATTTTCCTGTTACATTTAACACAGTAGTTACTTTGTTGACTACTACTCCCACCCTATTATACGAAGAGGAACACCTAGTCTTTTGACTGGGTGTTCTTCTTTATGTAAAGAAAATCTTGCCAGTTTCCGCCGGATTTAGTATCATAAAGGTAATGGCTTGAGAGGGGCGTTGATATGAAAAAAGAGTATTTTACAATTCCAAATCTAATGGGATATTTTCGGATTTTGTTAATTCCTGTATTTTGTATTTTATATTATCATTCGGAGAATGCAGGCTGCTTTTATGGGGCGGTTATTGTTCTATGTCTTTCGTTTTTGTCGGATTTCTTTGACGGGAAAATTGCAAGACATTTTCATCAGGTGACCGAATGGGGAAAAATGTTAGACCCTATTGCGGACAAACTGACCCAAGCGGCACTTGCGATTATGTGTACCGTGCATTTCCCTGCGACCATCTGGTTGTTTTTATTATTTGCAGCAAAAGAAATTTATATGGGGCTGATGGGATTACTTGTGATTCGAAAGAAAAATCAGGTTTTTGGTGCCAAGCGGTTTGGAAAAATTGGTACGGCAGGCTTGGATTTTGGGATTTTAGCACTTATTTTATTCCCCGGCATGCCTCTTTTAGTATCGAATTTATTGATTCTGGTACTGATGATTTTAATGGTTGTCACCTGGATTTTGTATCTTCGGTTCCATATCGAATTACTCACAAATAGAACGTTTGGAAAAATCAAAAAACGTTATAAAGCAGTGGGTGTGGCAGGTGTTTTTCTCTATCTGATTTTGGGAGCGGCACTTCCATATCTGCACCAGCCAAAAGTGAGTGAAGAATATAAAAAAGAATTTGCAAATAAAGTTTTTGCATCGGAAAACTCGGCAGGAGACCGCGTGATGCTCATTGAAGATAATGGGGAGGCATTGGCGGAAAGAATTCGAATGCTTGAGCATGCAAAACAATCCATTGTTTTATCCACGTTTGATTTTCATTCGGATATCAGCGGGAAAAAGATGTTGGCTGCCTTGTGGGCAGCGGCAGAACGCGGCGTCAAGGTGAAAATTTTGGCGGATGGCTGCAATTCATGGCTCCGTATGACGGGAAATGCCTATTTTTATGCACTTGCTTCCCATGAAAATGTGACGATAAAAACGTATAATCCGGTCAATCCCCTGTTACCGTTTCACGCGATGAGCCGGATGCATGATAAGTATGTGATTGTTGATGATTCTTTGTATCTGCTAGGAGGAAGAAATGTCTATGATTCTTTCCTTGGGGCGCAGGACGGACCTAAAAATTATGACAGGGATGTTTTAGTTTACCACGAAGGAGAAAAAGAAGGCTCCATTTATCAGATAAAAGCCTATTTTGAAGCAATCTGGAATGATTCGCTGTGTAAGACATGGAATGATAACCATTTGCTTCGCTTAATTCCCGGTGTAAAAAGGGCAGGGAAAGAACTGGAAAAACATTACATTTCTCTGAAAAAACAGGAACCTGGATGGTTTCAAACCATATCATATCAAGAAAAAACAGTGGCGGCAAACCGGATTACACTGCTCTCAAACCCGACTTGTCTTTACAGCAAAGAACCACAGGTGTTTTACGGTTTGTGTGAACTGATGAAGCAGGCAAAAAAAGAAGTTATCTGGCACACACCGTATATTATCAATAATGATTATATGTATGGTGAAATTGCAAAGATAGCCAAAGAGGTTCCTGAATTTACCATTATGACAAATTCAGTGAAAAATAACGGAAATCCGTTTGGTTCCGTGGATTATGCACTTCACAAGGACGAGGTGTTAAAGATGGGGGCGAAAGTGCTTGAGTACCACGGTGGTGTTTCTTACCACGGAAAGAGTGCGGTGATTGATGACAGGCTTGCAATTGTCGGTTCTTTTAACATGGATATGAAGAGTGCTTATCAGGATACGGAGTTAATGCTGGTGATTGACAGCAGGCCTTTGTGTGAGATATTGAAAAAAAGTTTTACTTCCTATCAAAAAGAAGCGGATGCAGCAGACGGTACAGTGGACAGCAAAGAGGAACTTTTTGATGATACAACCGGTGCATTGAAAAAAACTTCCAATTATGTAATTTCCAAGTTGAATCCGTATTTGCGATATTTGTTCTGATAATTTGTTGAAAAATTTGTAGAAATGGTGTATTATAAGATGGACTATGAAAAAGTATGGAGGAATATCATGAGCGACAAGTTAAAAGTAGGTATCCTTGGCGGTACCGGTATGGTAGGCCAGCGTTTTATTTCGCTGTTGGAGAATCACCCTTGGTTTGAAGTAACAACAATTGCAGCAAGTCCAAGAAGTGCGGGGAAAACATATGAAGAGGCAGTAGGCGGCCGCTGGAAAATGCAGAAACCGATGCCGGAAGCGGTAAAAAATATAGTTGTAAAAAATGTAAATGACATTGAGGCAGTCAGCAGCGAAGTTGATTTTGTTTTTAGTGCCGTAGATATGACAAAAGAAGAAATCAAAAAGATTGAGGAAGATTATGCAAAAACCGAGACACCGGTTGTTTCCAACAACAGTGCACACCGCTGGACACCGGATGTTCCAATGATTGTACCGGAAGTAAATCCGGAACATTTAGAGGTTATTGAGAGCCAGAAAAAACGTCTGGGAACTAAGAGAGGTTTTATCTGTGTAAAACCAAACTGTTCAATCCAGAGTTATGCACCGGCACTTACCGCATGGAGAAAGTTTGAGCCGACACTTGTTGTCGCTACGACTTATCAGGCAATTTCCGGAGCAGGAAAGACATTTAAAGAATGGCCGGAGATGGAGCATAATATCATTCCATATATTGGCGGTGAGGAAGAAAAGAGTGAGCAGGAGCCGCTTCGTATCTGGGGTAAAGTTGAGAATGGACAGATTGTAAAAGCCGATGGCCCATTGATTACAAGCCAGTGTATCCGTGTGCCGGTACTGGATGGACATACGGCTGCTGTATTTGTTAATTTTAAACAAAAACCAACGAAAGAAGAGCTGATTCAGGCACTTGTTGAGTTTAAGGGTGCACCTCAGGAATTGGGACTGCCAAATGCACCAAAGCAGTTTATTCAGTATTTAGAAGAGGATGACCGTCCGCAGGTTGCTTTGGATGTAAATTATGAAAATGGATTTGGCGTTAGTATCGGACGTCTTCGCAAAGACGCATATTTTGACTGGAAATTTGTGGGACTTTCCCATAATACCGTACGTGGTGCAGCAGGTGGTGCTGTGCTGATGGCGGAACTTTTGAAAGCCAAAGGATATATAACAGCTAAATAAATTGGGAAAGGATGATGGGAATGAGTAAATTTCGTGTACTGGTCAAAGGAATCGTACAGTATCAGGATTCCTATTTAGCAGTGGAGCGCTGGTATGATGACCGTATTTTTGACCCTTATCAGTGGGAATTCATTGATGGGGAGATGGAATTCGGAGAGACACCGGAAAAAGCAGTAGAACGCATTGTGGCGGAAAAAACAGGAGTGGCTGTTCAGGTAAATAAGCCACTGTACACCTGGGGATTTACCGCAGGTGAGATTTGTACATGTGGAATTGCTTTTCTGTGTGATGCACAGATGGATGAAGTGATTTTGGCAGAGGAACTTCGTGACAGTAAGTGGGTCCCAAAAAGCGAAATTGCTCAGGTAATCACCAATCAGGCAGTTGTTAAAGATATCGAGAAGGCGGGTCTGACAAGTAGTTTTGACCTAGATGATTTTGGAAAGGTGGATTTGTTTATTGAACCTATGGATTAAGAATGGACATGTTTTAGACCCTGCCAATCATCTGGATGAAGTATGTGATGTATATGTGAAAGAGGGAAAGGTTGCCTGTGTTGGCAGCCTTTCGTCGGATAAAATTCCAGACGAATGTACGGTGATTGATGCAGAAGGAAAATACGTGATGCCGGGACTTGTTGATTTGCATGTGCACCTAAGAGAACCCGGTTTTGAGTACAAGGAAACAATTTATTCCGGTACGCACGCGATGGCAAAGGGCGGTTTTACAGCGGTTTGTCCGATGCCAAATACAAAACCTGTGACAGATTCTCCGGCAATGATTGAAAAAATTCTTAAGATTGCCAAAACAGACAGTCCGATTCATGTTTATCCTGTTGGGGCTGTTACGAAAGGGCAGCTAGGCGAGGAAATGACGGATATTGCCGGTATGGTAAAAGCAGGAGCAAAAGCAATTAGCGAAGATGGCAAGTCCGTGATGAATGCCGAAATTTACCGTGAAGCGATGAAAGAAGCAAAAAAAACGGGAATTCCGGTGCTTGCCCATTGTGAAGATAAAAACATGGTAGGCCACGGAGCAATGAATGCCGGGGAAAAAGCCAAAGAACTTGGAATCTGCGGAATCACCAATGCGGTAGAAGATGTGATTGTGGCAAGAGATATTCTTCTTGCGAAAGAAACCGGAGTTCATCTTCATTTGTGTCACTGTTCAACAAAAGACAGTGTAAAAATGGTTCGTATTGCAAAAAAGGATGGCGTCAGTGTATCAGCAGAAGTATGTCCACATCATTTTGCAATGACAGAGGATGAAATCGCAGGAGACGATGCGAATTATAAAATGAATCCACCACTGCGAAGTGCTGCGGATGTAGAAGCTTTGGTGGATGGTTTAGCGGATGGCACGATGGAAGCAATTTCTACGGACCATGCGCCACACGGCGAAGAAGAAAAGAAACAGTCGATTGCAAAGGCACCGTTTGGAATTGTTGGTTCAGAAACGGCATATGCACTTTCTGTGACACATCTTGTGAAGACGGGAAAATTAACCCCGCTTCAGTTAGTTGAAAGAATGAGTACGAATCCATGCCGGATTCTTTCGGTACCAGGTGGAACACTTTCTGTGGGGGCACCGGCGGACATTACAATTGCGGATATGGATTCGGAATATGTGATTGATAAGAATACCTTTTTATCAAAAGGTAAGAACACACCATTTGACGGAGCAAAAGTCAATGGTCGTGTGTATTATACGATTGTAGGCGGAAACATTGTTTATCAATATGAATAAATGGAGGACACCATGATTGATCAATTAGTTGAAAAAATTAAAAAGACAAAGGCACCGGTTGTTGTTGGATTAGACCCTATGCTTTCTTATATTCCGGAATGGATTTTAAAAGATGCCATTTCAAAATATGGAGAGACCATGGAGGCGGCCGGAGAAGCGATTTGGGTATATAACAAAGGAATCGTGGATGCGGTTTATGATTTGATTCCGGCTGTAAAACCTCAGATTGCCATGTATGAGCAGTTTGGAATTCCGGGACTTGTGGCTTTTCAGAAAACAGTAAATTACTGCAAAGAAAAGGGACTGGTTGTTATCGGTGATGTGAAACGTGGTGATATTGGTTCGACTTCAACGGCTTACGCAAATGCTCATTTGGGCAGTGTGACCGTTGGGACTACCGTTTGCCGTGGCTTTGATGAGGATATGATTACGGTCAATCCGTATCTTGGTACCGATGGTGTGAAACCATTTGTTGATGTCTGCAAAGAGGAAATGAAGGGTATTTTTGTTTTGGTAAAGACTTCAAATCCATCTTCCGGCGAATTTCAGGATAAGTTAATCGATGGAAAACCATTGTATGAGTTAGTTGGTGAACATGTGGCAAAATGGGGCGAAGATTGTGTTGGTTCCTGCGGTTACAGCGAGGTAGGTGCGGTTGTTGGTGCTACTTATCCGGAAATGGGTAAAGTGCTTCGTAATATTATGCCAAAAAGTTATATTCTGGTGCCGGGTTATGGTGCACAGGGAGGAACAGCAGATTCTCTTCGTCCATACTTCAATGAAGATGGACTTGGTGCAATTGTAAATTCATCCCGTGGTATTATTTGTGCTTACAAACAGGAGAAGTATGCTTCATTTGGTGAGAAAAATTATGCCGATGCTTCTCGTCAGGCAGTAATTGACATGATTGAGGATATTAACCGTATTTTCTAATGATTTTAGAAAATAGTTTTGGAAAGGAAATGATGATGGCAAAGATACAGTGTATGGCAAAGGTAACGGAAGTTTCTGTTCTTGCAGAGGGGATTGTATCCATGTGGCTGTCGGCTTCGGGAGTTGCGAAATCGGCAAAACCGGGACAGTTTATTTCGCTGTACTGCGATAATTCGGATACACTTCTTCCACGTCCGATAAGTCTTTGTGAAGTGAATCAAAAAGATGGTCTTCTCCGCATTGTATTCCGCATTGTTGGTGCGGGAACAAAGGAATTTGCGGCGAAAGAAAAGGATGATGAAATCCGGATTCTCGGACCTTTGGGAAATGGATTTCCATTGGATGCTTGTGAAAAAGACAAGACGGCAGTGTTAATTGGTGGTGGAATTGGAATTCCGCCGCTTTTGGAACTTGCAAAGCAATTGCCTTGCAAAACAACGGTGGTGGTTGGATACCGAAATGCCGATACTTTTTTGCGGGAAGAATTGGAAGAGGCGGCAGATCGTGTTGTAATTGCTTCAGATGATGGCAGTATAGGAATAAAAGGAACCGTTTTGGATGCCATGGAAGCAGAAGGTGTGACCGGAGACTGTATTTTTTCCTGTGGACCAACGCCGATGCTTCGCGGTGTGAAACAATGGGCTTTTGAAAAACAGATTCCGGCGTGGATTTCAATGGAAGAAAAGATGGCGTGCGGTATTGGTGCCTGTCTTGCCTGTGTGTGTGAGTCAAAGGAAATCGACTCGCATTCAAAAGTGAAAAATAAACGTATCTGTAAAGATGGTCCGGTCTTTTTATCGACAGACATTGAGTTATAAGGAGGAGGAAAATGAGCAAACAGTTAGAAGTAAATTTCGCGGGAATCACGTTTCCAAATCCAATAACGACGGCGTCCGGTACATTCGGCTCCGGACTCGAATACAGTGAATTTGTGGATTTGAAGAAACTTGGTGCCGTGACGACAAAAGGTGTTGCCAATGTGCCGTGGTCCGGAAATCCGACACCGCGTATTGTGGAAACCCACGGTGGTATGCTCAATGCTATTGGGCTTCAGAATCCGGGAATTGATACTTTGATTGCACGTGATTTGCCATATCTGCATGAGCATGGTGCACATATTATCGTAAATGTGTGCGGGCGTTCCAAAGAGGATTATGTGGAAGTAGTTGAACGTCTTGCGGATGAAGACGTGGATATGTTAGAGATTAATATTTCCTGTCCGAACGTAAAGGCAGGCGGGATTGCTTTTGGACAGAAACCGGAAATGGCGGAAGAAATTACGAAAGCTGTGAAAGCAGTGGCAAAGCAGCCGATTGTTATGAAACTTAGTCCGAATGTCACAGACATTACAGAGATGGCAAAAGCGGTGGAAGCCGGAGGTGCAGATGGTGTTTCGCTGATTAATACGCTGACCGGTATGAAAATTGATGTAGCAAGAAAAACATTTGCTCTTGCCAATCAGACCGGCGGTATGTCCGGTCCATGCGTGAAACCGGTTGCAGTGCGGATGGTATATCAGGTGGCAAATGCTGTTTCCATTCCAGTCTTAGGAATGGGCGGTGTACAGAATACCGAGGATGCTCTTGAATTTTTGATGGCAGGTGCCACCATGGTGGCAGTCGGTACGGCAAACTTTTTTAATCCGTATGTAACATCCCAGATTATTGATGGATTAGAGGAGTATGTAAAGAAGGAAAAACTTTCGAGTATCCGAGATATTATCGGATGTGTAAAATAGTAAGAAATTAAGTTTAGATACAAAAGGAAGTGTTTCGAAACACTTTGTTACACTTTAGAATGGAGGTCAATATGAAATCGTATATGCAGATGAGCAGGGAGGAACTCCTGTCATTGAAAGCTAGTTTGGAAGAAGAGTTTAAAACGGAAGAGGCGAAAGGGTTGTCTTTAAATATGGCACGTGGTAATCCGGGAGCTTCTCAGCTTGCATTATCTATGCCGATGCTGGATGTGATTAACAGCAAATCTGACATGAAAACTTTATTAGGAAATGATACCAGAAACTATGGTGACTGGGATGGAATCGGAGAGTGCCGCCAGTTGTTAGCCGATATGATGGAAGTAAAAAAGGACAATGTAATTGTTTGTGGTAATTCCAGCCTGAATATTATGTATGATACGGTTGCCCGTTCCATGATTCGTGGTGTGAATGGTTCAACTCCGTGGTGTAAACTGGATAAAGTTAAATTTTTGTGTCCGGTTCCCGGATATGACAGACATTTCAAAATTACGGAGTTATTTGGTATCGAGATGATTAACATCCCGATGGATGAAAATGGTCCGGATATGGATTTAGTTGAAAAATATGTGAATAACGATGAGGCAGTAAAAGGTATCTGGTGTGTGCCGAAGTACTCTAATCCGACTGGTATCACATACTCGGATGAGGTAGTAAAACGTTTTGCAAATCTTCATCCGAAAGCAGAAGATTTCCGTATCTTCTGGGATAATGCGTATTGTATTCATCACATTTACGATGAAATTCATGACAAAATTCCAAACATTTTGGAGGAGTGTGAGAAAGCAGGAAATCCGGATATGGTTTACATGTTTGGTTCAACTTCAAAGGTAAGTTTTCCTGGCTCCGGTGTTTCTGCAATTGCGACATCACTAGCCAATGTGGAATTTATCCGTCAGCACATGACTGTGCAGATTATCGGACATGATAAGATTAATCAGCTTCGTCATGTAAGATTTTTTAAGAATATTGACGGTCTTAAAAATCATATGCAGAAGCATGCAGAAATTCTGCGTCCGAAGTTTGAGGCTGTTTTGCAGATTTTACAGGAAGAACTCAAGGGGCTTGAAATTGGTTCCTGGGTGAAACCGCGTGGTGGTTATTTCATTTCCTTTAATGCAATGCCTGGTTGTGCAAAAGCGATTGTTGATAAATGTAAGCAGCTTGGTGTAGTTCTTACGGGAGCAGGTGCTACCTATCCGTATGGAAAAGACCCGGAAGATTCCAATATCCGAATCGCCCCTTCTTTCCCAACACCGGAAGAAATGGCAGAAGCAACAAAAATCTTTGTTCTTTGTGTCAAATTAGCATCCGTTGAAAAACTGTTGAACGACTAGGAGGAACGAAAATGGAACGATATAAGGAAGAGTTTATTGAGTTTATGGTAGAGAGCGATGTTTTGAAATTTGGTGAATTTACGCTGAAAAGCGGAAGAAAATCACCATTTTTCATGAACGCAGGTGCTTATGTAACCGGCTCTCAGTTAAAACGTTTAGGCGAATATTATGCAAAAGCGATTCATGACCAGTATGGAGATAATTTTGACGTTTTATTTGGACCTGCATACAAAGGAATTCCGCTTAGCGTAGCAACCACAATTGCTTTTTATGAATTGTATGGCAAAGAAATCCGTTACTGTTCAAACCGCAAAGAAATCAAGGATCATGGTGATACCGGAATTTTGCTTGGAAGCAAAATTAAGGATAAAGAGCGTGTGGTAATTATTGAGGATGTTACGACTTCAGGAAAATCCATCGAAGAAACTTTCCCGATTATTCAGGCACAGGGAGATGTGGAGATTGTTGGACTTATGGTTTCCCTAAATCGTATGGAGCAGGGAAAAACAAAAGAAAAGAGTGCGCTGGATGAAATTCGTGAAGTATATGGATTCAAAACGGCTGCTATCGTTTCAATGGAAGAGGTAGTTGAGCGTTTGTATAATAAAGAATGCCTTGGAAAAATTGTGATTGATGACAAAATGAAGGCATCCATCGACTCATACTATGAGAAGTACGGTGTTCAAAAGTAAATAATTAGAAAACATGTCGTATGACGCCGGGATTTTTGTGTTCCCGGCGTTTTTCGCTGAAAAAACGTGTATTTGAACAAATTTTTAGTTTCTTTTTTGGTACTAATTGATAATTTACAAGGAGAAAATAAGGTGCTAAGATAGGAAACACTCCACCTCCAATAACGAAAAGGAGGTACCAAAATGAAAATTGCTTTTTGGAGCAATGTCAGAGGACATTCCGGTGTTACAAGTAATTTGGCTTGTATCAGCGTATTATCAGCATTAAGTTGTCCGAATGAGCGGACAATTGTCTTTGAAAATCACAAAAATATTGTGAATCTGGGGAGCACTTATTATCATCCGCAGTCTGCCGGATGTGTAAGAGAGCCCATGTATTACCAGACCGCAAGCGGTTTGGAGAAGGTTCTTCAATTAGTGGAAAAAGGGGAAGAACTTTCTGAAGAAAATTTATATGGTTTGACTAAGGATTACTTGGGAAAACGTCTTTTTTATCTTCCTTCAGAACCGGTAAAGAGTTCTGATTATCTAGAGTATTATTTAGAACGGGAAGCAGTTCGAACGATGGAATGTTTAGAGCGGCTTAGCGATATGGTTATGGTCGATACGTCGGCCGCACCGTTAGCGAGCTCGCGTAAAATTTTACAACAGGCAGATTTGGTTGTTGTGAATTTGAATCAGAATCTTCCATTGCTTTCTCATTTTTTTCGAAATTACTCATCCATACAGGAAAAGGCATTTTATCTGATTGGAAATTATGATGGAAAGTCGGAGCTTACAAAGTCGGCGATTATGAAACAGTTTCATATACCCGGCGCAAAGATTGGCACGATTCCGCATGATACCGGTTTTTCCGATGCAATGTCAAGGGGACAGCTGATTCCTTTTTTGCTGAAAAATTATATGCAAGAAAATTCTCTTTCCCATGAGATGTTTATGCAGGCGGTGAAAGAGACAGTGTCTTTGCTGCAGGAACAGATTCGGAAGCATGGATGAAAGGAGAGGTGGAGCATGAAGAAAATGAGAAAAAGAATTGCACTTTTTTTCGCTCTTTCGCTCTGTGTGAGTGTACGGCCGGTTTTAGCAAAAAGGATGGTATCTGATTTTTCGGAGTTTAAGCAGTTGTGTGAATCGGATACGAAGGAAACCATCGAGCTGACTTCGGATATAATCGTGGATGAACCTGTAGTGATACGAGGAGAGAAAATAATTCATGGCAGAGGACATAATCTGGTTCGGAGTGCTTTGCATGGGAAAGTTTATGGTGGATGTCTGTTTTTAGTGCAGGGGAAAAAATGTGAATGGAGCCGTGTGACGGTTTCCGGCAGTGCAGGGGAAAATACAAAATCTAAGATATTTGGAAGGTTAATCGAAGTCAGACAGGGAACATTGGTGATTGGGAAAGGATGCTTTCTGCAGGATAATGTGAATGAAACGCTTGCGGCCAACGGAGGTGGAGCAGTTGAGATTGGCAGCGGAGGTGTTTGCATTATGAAAGCAGGGAGCGTGCGTAACAACAGAAATGTTTCCGGTGGAGCGGCCTTTTATGTAAAAAAGGGCGGCCGATTACTGATACAGGGAGGTGTAATTACTGGTAACAAAACGATAGGAATCGGTGCTGTGGAAGGGTTTGATGGAAGAGGTGGAGCGATTTACTCAGAAGGCAGTGTCTGGTTCAAAGGTGGAGTTATATCGGGGAATACGGCCAAAGGTTATCGAAAAGGTGATATTTGTTACGGAGGTGTCGGTGGAGCTGTTTATGTGGCAAAAGGCGGTTCGTTATATGTTCAGGGCGGTACATTGACAAACAATCCGGATGAAAGGAAGGAGCAGATTTATGCTGATGGCAAGGTTACCGGCTGGGAAAATAAGAAATCAAAGAAAAAGGAGCCAAAACAAAATCAGTCAGAGATAACTAAGTCGAAGCAAAAAAACACAAATGAAAACCAACAAAAACATAATCTTATGCCAACTAAAACGGCAAAACCAAAGCCAGAAAAGACAGATACCATAAAAAAGGAAAAACAACAAAAGACAGATTCGACAGAGCATAAAAAAACAATAATGCCGGTTATGGATAAAAAAGAAGAAATACATGGGCGGGTTTTGTATGTCGAGCCGGATAATACAGATTTTGTTGAAGAAAAGTGGCATTTTTCAGTAGATGCACTGAAAGTGGCACGACAGTTTATACACCGTCAGGAAAAGCCCTTTAGCAGAGAGGTAAATGATAGCTTTTTAAGACAGTTTGCAAAGGCGAAAAAAGGAGTGGTAAAAAATGAATGAATTTCAAAAAGATTATTTGCTGAAGCGTCAGGACTATGGTGTTTTATATCCTTACGTGATGGAAGAAACGGTCACAGATATTCATTGGAATGGCAGACAGTTATGGATTGATGACTTGGAAAAGGGGCGGTATATGGCACCGGAAATTTTATCTGAGTCATTTGCAAATCGGTTTTCCATGCTATTATCGAATTTATCAAATAAGGCATTTAATAGGGATAATCCGGTTATGGAAGTGGAAACGGAAGAACTTCGTGTCTGTCTGGTGCATCCAAGTGTTGCGTATTCCGGGCTTTCGATTTCACTGAAAAAAACACCTGCCGTGCGCCGGCTGAAAAAAGAGGATATGACAGGAAATGGCTACTGTGATGCAAGAGTGATTGAATTTCTGATTCAATGTATGGCAGCGCATTGCAGTATTGCAATATGCGGATGTTCCGGTTCCGGAAAAACAGAATTATTGAAATATCTGACGCAGTATATTCCTGCTGCAGAGCGAACCGTTACGATAGAGGATGTGTTAGAGATTCATTATCAGAAAATGAATCCTAATAAAGATTGTGTGGAGATGAGAGTGGCGGAAAACTTTTCTTATACGCAGGCAATCCAAATATGTATGAAACAATTGCCAAACTGGCTGATTTTGTCCGAAATCAAGTCCGAGGAGGTGAAATGTTTCTTAGAGTCAATTCGTACCGGAGCTTGTGGAATGACTACGATGCTTGCAGAGGATGTAAGGAGTATTCCGGAGAGAATCTTAGCTATGGCAGGGGAAAAAGAAGATAGCAGATGGATTGAAAATGACACGTATCGTTACTTGGATATTGGTATTTTAGTAAAAAGTAAACGGGATGAGACAGGACTTTTGCACCGCTTTATTGACCAGATTGGTGTGTTTGAACGGGAACCGGTAAGGGGAGGAGAAACTGCGAACCGGATGATTATGCTCGTGGAAGATGGAAAAGTTGTTAATTACCGTCTTCCCAAAAGTTTGTCGAGAAAATTTCAAATTGGGGAAATTGTTCCCGGAAATGATTGGAGGCTTTCATGAAAGTGTGCAATGAATCTCTTTATCATGAGATTGCTGTGATTTATCGTTTCCTTCATTTGTATGAGCGAATGGAAACGATGGAAGGGGAAGCACTTGTTTTTATAACACGTGATTTTGATGCGTGGAAAAGGAGAAGAGAACAAAGAAGGCAGTCTGAGAAAAAGATAAAAAAAGAGTATTTGTTATCGGCGATACTGGCATTTATCCTTTGTTTGGTTTCTTTTCTTATGCTGCATTTTTGCTCTTTTATGTTGACGGGAAAAGAAACGAATATACTTGGTTCTACTGCTGTTTTTTGTGGTATGGTTTTGTTGACTGTTACTTGTTTTTTATTATGGCTTTGGAAGAAAAAGAGGAAAAAGGACAGTACCATCTTAGCGCAGGAGATGAGACAGATGGCTTCTTACTGGATTATGACAGCTGCCTGTTCTTTGCAGACAAAAGGTGTTTATCAAATGATTTTGCTGTCAATTGAGGAAATGGATGGCTGGTTTCGTGAAGAGTTGGAAACTTTATTGGAAAATATTCGGCAGGATCCGGCCTCTTATAAACCATATGATTCTTTTTGTGAGGAATTTGATGACATGGAGTTTCGCATCGCAATGAGAGTATTGGGAAGGGCAAATGTCGATGGCTGTGAGCAGGCAAAGCAGGAGATATTTTTCCTTATGGAACAGTTGTATAGTAAGTACGATGAGGAAGAGGAGAGTAGCAGTAAAAAACATGCATTGCGTCTGCGTGCATTTCGTCGGATTCCACTTTTTATTGCCGGTGTAAAAATTATGTGGGACAGTGTTTTAGTATTTTCTCTTCTTGTTCAGCAGATGACGATTTGGAATGGAGGGTGAGATGAGCCGATTAGTGGATGAATTTATACTTATGTTATTGTTCACAGCACTTTCTTTTCTTTTGGTGTTCTATCTCTCTCAAAATGTGAGATATGGAAGTGCCAGAACATATTACCGGGAGGCTGTATATCAATTGCAGAAAAGTGATTATTCGGAAGAAGCAAAAAATCAATGTTATAAGGAGGCAAAAGACAGAGGCTATCAGGTACAGATAAAGAGTAAAACGACAGGGTATGTTCGTGTTATTCTGCAGTATGATGTCGTTTTTCCTTTTGGATTACGAAAAAAATATATGATTGATGGGTATGAATATGCAGGATAGGAGGTGATTTGTGTGAAGACAATTGTGATATCGATGATTGGAATTGGTTCAATTTTATTTGTTGTTATGATTCAACATACGGCGTCAAAACGAATGTGGTCATATGAAAGAGCGGAAACTTCTTTATCATCTGCTATGGAGCAGACAATGTCGGAGGTGATGGAGGAAAACCATTATGGAATTGAAAATCGCAATGAGATGCTAGCAGCCCTTTTACAGTCCCTGATTGCAAAATGGAACCATGAAATTGATTTGACGGTTCTGGTTCATAAAATGGATTATGATAAAAGACAGATGGATGTGGAGGTCTGCGGCAGAATGAATATGGATGAGGGAAAAGAAGAGACGGTGAGTGTGAGAAGAAAAATTGTTTTTGAAAAAGATTAAATGGCAAGAAGCCGAAAGAAACTATTCGGCTTCTTCCGGCTCCTCTGTTATTTTTGGTTTGAGTTCAAGTTTTACTGTATCAATTCGATTTCCGTCGACTTTAAGTACTGTGTACCTGGCAAATTCATCTTCGGCTGTTTCCCCTTCAGTTGGAAAATGCTCCAACAGGTTAATGACATGCCCCGCAATCGAGTCATAATCATCGGATTTAAGCGGTACGCCGAGTGCCTCGGCAATGTCATCTAATGGTGTAGAACCAAGCACTTTGTAGACGGAATCAGAAAGTACCTGAATGTCATCTTCTTCGTCTGTGTCGTACTCATCACGTAGTTCGCCAACGATTTCCTCAATGAGGTCTTCCATGGTAATCAGACCGGCGAGAGCACCATATTCGTCCAGAACAATGGTCATCGGAATGGAGTCCTTCCGCATTTCCATGAAAAGTTCGGAGACATTTTTGTATTCATAAGTGACATGAGCTTCCCGCATCAAAGATTTGATGTTCAGGTTTTCTTTGTCGCCTTGATAAAAAACGAAATCTTTCAAGTTGATAATACCAATGATGTGATCAATGGTTTCTTCGTATACCGGAAGTCTTGCGTATTTGTTTTCCGTAAATTCCGTCAGCAGTTCGTCATAGGAAATGTTTGCCTCCACCATGGCAATATCCATACGTGGAATCATAACATCTTTGGCAAGTGTATCACCAAAGTCTACGATATTGGTAATCATCTTACGCTCCTCGCTTTCGATGACACCTTCTTCGTGACTGACATCAACAAAGGTACGCAGCTCATCTTCTGTAATACTGCTTGATTTTTTTGAAGTGTCTACACGCAGTAAAAACATTAAAAATCTTGCAAATTGGTTGACGATAAAAATAACAGGCGTCAATATGTGAGTGATAGCGGAAATTGAACTCGAATAGAAGAGTGCTAATTTCTCTGCATTTTTTGTCGCAAGATTTTTTGGTGTGATTTCACCAAAAATCAAAATCAATACAGTCAGAATACCGGTTGCGATACCGGCAAAAAGACTAGTGCTGTTTTCCATACCAATCCGTTTGCATATTGAAAATGCATAGGATGTTGATATCGAAGAAGCAGAAAGATTTACAATGTTGTTACAAATTAGTACAGCACTCAGCATTTTGGAAGGTTCTTCAATTAACTTCAAAACGCGTTTTGCTGCTTTGTTATTTTCCTCTGCCAAAGAGCGCATGCGGATTTTATTTACCGTTGTTAATGCCGTCTCTGCAGAAGAGAAATATGCGGATAATATGAGTAAAATTATAATTATAAGTATATTTACCGCGTCACTGGGCCCCAAGTCCTCATCTCCTTTTGTATCCAGGGTCGTTATGGATTATTTTCCAACCATTGTATCTGATTGGATGAATATTGTCAAGTTTTGTCTTTTTCAAGTCAGCGTCAAATCAGCTTAAAGCCTGACGTTTTCTGGCCATTTCATCACTGTCGAGATATTCGTCATATGTGGTTACCTTGTCAATCATACCATTTGGCGTAAATTCAATGATACGGTTGGCGATGGTCTGGATAAACTGATGATCCTGGGAAGTGAATAAAACAACACCGGGGAATTTAATCAGACCATTGTTTACGGAAGTGATGGATTCCATATCTAAGTGGTTTGTTGGCTCATCCATTAAAAGGACGTTAGAACCAAGCATCATCATTTTGGAAAGCATAACACGAACTTTCTCACCACCGGAAAGTACATTGACTTTCTTTAATCCATCGTCGCCCTTAAAGAGCATACGTCCTAAAAAGCCGCGGACATAAGTAGCATCTTTTTCCGGAGAAAATGGCATTAGCCAGTCTACGATGGTATCGTTACTGTCAAAGTATGCTGTGTTATCTTTCGGGAAATATGAGTTGGAAGTTGTAATTCCCCATTTATAATCGCCTTCGTCCGGTTCCATTTCACCGGCAAGAATCTGGAATAAGGTTGTTGCCGCAATACCGTAAGAACCAACAAAAGCAATTTTATCATCGTGGCCAACGGTAAAGGAAACATTGTCAAGCACTTTTTCGCCATCAATCGTTTTTGAAAGATTGGTAACGGTAAGAACTTCATTTCCGATTTCGCGGTCCGGCTTAAAATCAACATAAGGATATTTACGGCTGGATGGTCGCAGAGTGTCTAACTCAATTTTTTCCAGCGCACGTTTTCTGGAAGTTGCCTGTTTGGATTTGGAAGCATTTGCACTGAATCGCTGGATAAATTCCTGCAGTTCTTTGATTTTTTCTTCCTTCTTCTTATTGGCTTCTTTCATCTGCTTAATCATTAACTGGCTGGATTCATACCAGAAATCATAGTTACCTGCATAAATCTGCATTTTGCCGTAATCTAAGTCAACGGTATGAGTACATACTTTGTTGAGGAAATAACGGTCATGGGATACTACAATAATTGTATTCTCAAAATCAATGAGAAATTCTTCTAACCAGCGGATGGAGTCCAAATCCAAATGGTTTGTCGGCTCGTCGAGCAGAAGAATATCCGGGTTGCCAAATAAGGCACGTGCTAACAAGACTTTAACCTTGTCCGTGTCCGGCAGTTCGCTCATTTGTTTGTAGTGAACTTCCGTGGCAATACCAAGTCCGTTTAACAAGGTGGCAGCGTCAGCTTCTGCTTCCCATCCATTCATGGTGGCAAACTCGGCCTCGAGTTCACTTGCACGCATACCATCTTCTTCGGAGAAGTCTTCTTTGGCATAGATGGCATCTTTTTCCTTCATGATGTCATATAGTTTTTGATTTCCTGCAATTACGGTGTCCAAAACAATTTGGTCGTCATATTTAAAATGGTCCTGCTCCAATACGGAAAGACGCTCGCCGGGGCCTAAACTGATTTCACCGGTTGTCGGCTCTAATTCGCCGGAAAGAATTTTCAAAAAAGTAGACTTTCCTGCACCGTTGGCACCGATGATACCGTAGCAGTTTCCTTCGGTGAATTTAATATTCACTTCCTCGAAAAGCGCTTTTTTTCCGAAACGTAATGAGATGTTACTTGCTTGAATCATAATTTCCTCCATGTTTGTTTCATACTAAAGTTTTTGCCATAAGGCATAACATATCTATTTTATTTTACTAGAAATTTGCTAAATTGCAAGGATTTCTTTACAGTAGCGGAGGAATATGGTACATTTTATCATGCAGAAAAAAGCTGCCGGGTGTGCAGCTGGTTAAGAAAGGGAGATGTTATGCCAACGAAAAAGCAAAAACAGGCTGTAATCCGACAGCTTTTAATTCCAATAATTTTGATTATTGCGGCACTTTTGTACCAGCCGGTAAAAGGGCTTTTTGTCTCAAAGGAAAAGCCTGTTGAGACAAAAGCGGATGGTGGCAGCCTTACGGTTTCTTATATCGATGTGGGACAGGGGGATGCTACGCTTATTCAAAAAGGAAACTTTAGTATGTTAATTGATGCCGGGAAAAATGAAAAAGGGCAGACGGTTGTTTCTTATCTGAAGAAAAAAGGTATTAAAAAGTTAAATATATTAGTGGGAACTCATCCGGACAGTGACCATGTCGGAGGTCTTGATGATGTCATTAACAATGTTCAGGTAGACACGGTGTATCTGCCTGAGGCAAAAAAACAGACGAAAACGTACCGGGATGTGGAAAGTGCCTTGAAGAGTGTGAATAAGACGGCACAGATGCCGGAAATCGGAAAGGAATATCGGTTTGAAAAAAATGTGGTAATCCGTTTTTTGGGACCGCTCAAAAATTATAAGGAAGCCAATAATAATTCTTTGGTGGTGCAGCTTGCCTATGGAAAAAACCGCTTTTTGTTTATGGGCGATGCGGAAGAAAAAGCAGAAGAGGATATGATAAAAGAGAATTACGATCTCGAATGTGATGTGCTAAAAGTTGGGCATCATGGAAGTTATACGGCAACGGGGGATAATTTTCTTACAAAAGCGGATCCGGCGTATGCTGTTATCAGCGCGGGAAAAGACAATTCTTATGGACATCCTCATGCAGCTACTCTTGCTAAGCTTGAGGATGATGATGTGCAGATATACCGCACGGATACGATGGGAACGATTGAGGCAGTTTCAGACGGGAATCAGATTCATATGGAAACGGAGAAGGGGAAAACAAACGAATAGTTGATAGTTGCATTTTCAAGGGAATCCCATTATAATAAGTAAGATACCACATAAGAAGGAGGAGCCATATGGAGGAAGAAAAGACAGTCGGATTGGTTGAAACGTTTGATACCGGTGAATTGTCAACGGAATTGATTCCGCCGAATTTTACAGATCCGGATGATTTGTTTGAAATCTTGAAAAAAACGGTCAGCAGTTACCATCCTTCCAATGATTTGGAGATGATTAACAAAGCTTATGAACTGGCGAAGGATGCCCATAAAGACCAGAAGAGAAAATCCGGCGAACCATACTTGATTCACCCGGTATGTGTGGCGATAATTCTTGCACAGCTTGAGATGGATAAGGAGACCATCGTGGGGGGGCTGCTTCACGATGTTGTTGAAGATACAAAATATACGACAGAAGATTTGACAGAGATGTTCAGCGCAGAAATTGCGGCATTGGTGGATGGTGTTACGAAATTGACACAGTTGAATTATTCTTCTGATAAATTAGAGTTACAGGCGGAAAATCTGCGTAAGATGTTTCTTGCGATGGCGAAAGATATCCGCGTAATTATTATTAAACTGGCTGACCGCCTTCACAATATGCGGACAATGCAGTTTATGAAGCCGGAGAAACAGAAAGAAAAATCAAAAGAAACGATGGAGATTTATGCGCCGATTGCGGATCGACTTGGTATATCCAAAGTAAAGGTTGAATTAGATGATTTGTCTTTACAGTATTTAGAGCCGGAAGCTTATCGGGATTTGAGCGAACAGTTTAATGCCATCAAGGAATATAAGGAAAATTTCGTAAAAGAAATTATGGAAGAAGTGGATAAAAGGCTGATTGAAAACAATATCAAGGCGACCATTGACGGACGTGTGAAACATTTATTTAGTATTTACCGCAAGATGGCAAAACAGCATAAGACATTAGACCAGATTTATGATTTATTTGCGATTCGTATTATTGTGGACAATGATCAGGAGTGCTACACGGCACTTGGTATTATTCATGAGATGTATAAACCGATTCCGGGACGTTTTAAAGACTACATTGCGATGCCGAAACCGAATCATTACCAGTCTCTGCATACGACACTGATTGGTCCGACCGGTCAGCCGTTTGAAATTCAGATTCGTACGTATGAAATGCATCGAACGGCAGAATATGGTATTGCGGCTCACTGGCGTTACAAAGAGAGCGGTGGAAGCAACAGCTCCAAAAATCAGAGAGAAGAAGAGAAGATGGCATGGCTGCGTAGAATTTTGGAATGGCAGCATGACATGGATGATAATAAGGAATTTTTGAGTTCCATTAAAAGTGATTTGGATTTGTATTCCGACCGAATTTACTGCTTTACACCAAATGGAGACGTAAAAAATCTTCCTGCCGGCTCCACACCGATTGATTTTGCCTATGCTGTCCACACAGCAGTGGGAAATAAAATGGTGGGTGCCAGAGTAAATGGCAGTATCGTGAAACTGGATTATGAGATTCAAAATGGTGACCGCATTGACATTATTACCAGTCAAAACAGCCGTGGTCCAAGCCGTGACTGGCTAAATCTTGTCAAGAGCAGTCAGGCAAAGAATAAAATTAACCAGTGGTTCCGTAATGAATTTAAGGAAGATAATATTATTAAAGGAAAAGAACTTTTGCATACTTACTGCAAAAACAAAGGCATTGACCTTTCGGTTCTTTTGCGAAATGAATATACAGCAGCCTGCATCCGCAAATATGGATTTCGTGACTGGGAGTCTGTGTGTGCCGCAATTGGGCATGGTGGATTAAAAGAAGGACAGGTTGTTAATAAGTTACAAGATGAGTATAACAAGAAAAACAAACGCATTGTTTCGGATGCTCAGGTGCATGAAGTAATTGAGAATGCAAAAGAGGCAAAGCAGGTGGCAGAACACACATCCAAAGAACACTTAAAGAGCAAAAGCGGCATTATTGTGGAAGGTTTGGATGATTTGGCAGTTCGTTTTTCGAAATGCTGCAGCCCGGTTCCGGGAGATGAAATTGTTGGATTTGTTACAAGAGGCCGCGGTGTGTCAATTCACCGTACCGATTGTGTGAATATGATTCATCTGCCGGTATCGGAGAAAAACCGCCTGATTGAAGCTGAATGGAGTCCGGAGGCAAAAGACAGCGGTGAAGTTTATCCGGTTGAAATCGTCATTTACTGTTATAACAGAAGTGGTGTATTGTTTGACATTTCCCGTATTTTTACGGAAAATAACATTGATGTGAAATCCATGAATGTCCGCACAACCAAGCAGGAGCGCGCAACGATTACCGTTGGATTTGAAACACATGGTGTGGAACAGTTAGACCGGTTAATCAGTAAATTAAAATCCGTAGAAAGTGTAAACGACATTGAGCGAAGCACGAACGGTTAAAAAGGGAGAAATATTATGGAAATCATTATGCTGACAGTAGGTCAGGTATGTACTAATTGTTATATCATTCATCAGGAAGGTACCAATTCTTGTGTTGTGATTGACCCTGGTGACGAAGCAAAAAAAATAGCAGACCAGATTCGCAAAAACGGCTGGAACTGTGAGGGGATTTTATTAACACACGGACACTTTGACCACATTACCGGCGTGAGTGACCTTGTCTCTTATGTTGGTGGAAAAGTGTATGCTTACAGGGAAGAACTTGATGTTTTGAAAGACCCGCATCTGAATGCCAGTGCGATGGCAGGCTATGAGGTGGCAATTGAGCCTGAGATGTTACTGCGTGACGGTGAGAAACTTGAAATTGCCGGATTTGTATTCCGTGTCATTTATACGCCGGGGCATACGAAAGGCGGATGCTGTTATTATGAAGAAAAGGAGAAGGCTTTATTTAGTGGAGATACCATTTTTATGGAATCGATTGGCAGAACGGATTTTCCGACCGGAAATACGGCACAGTTGTTAGATTCCGTGCGGAATAAAGTGCTTGTGCTGCCGGATGATGTTAAAATTTATCCGGGACATGGGCCGGAAACAACGGTTGCCTATGAGGCGGCAAACAATCCATATGCATAGGGGATTTATGTATGATTACTTTTGAAATGAAGAAAAATGACAAAAAGCCATTGGAATTTGCTTATGATATGAGAGCACTTTCCCAAAGTTTTTTTCCGGAACACCCTTGTGAAATTAAAGAGAGGGAAGACTGGAAAGAGCAAGAGGGATATCCCTTGTCATGTTATTTTGGAGATGAGCTTTTCTTTCATTTGGATTTACCGATAGGCTATGATAAAAACAGTGTAAAAGCTGCGGTGTACAGACAGTTTTCAGAGAAAGCAAATAAGACACTGCCATGGGGGATTCTTACCGGGATTCGTCCTGCGAAAATTCCACTTCGCATGCTTTTTGAAGGGAAAACCAAAGAAGAAGTCCGTGAGTGC